>Ga0213869_10000015_pt1 | contig 161078 bp, 152 predicted proteins | sample PICome_10_FD_160083 | JGI IMG/M metagenome (GOLD analysis project Ga0213869, IMG submission 160083) | Coastal seawater microbial communities near Pivers Island, North Carolina, United States - PICO132 | ecosystem: Environmental > Aquatic > Marine > Coastal | place: USA: North Carolina... | reverse complement strand
TAGGCGAAGGCGCTGCGGGGCGCGACCGTCGGTTTCCGGCTGACCCGGTGACGGATCGTCTGGCCCCTCCATTGGTGGACCACCATTTTTCGGGCTCGGCCGACCGCATCATAGAAGGTCGATATGCTCCTTGAGCATGGATGCCAATTTGGGCAGGCCTTTGCGCTGAAGCTCGAAGATGAATTCGCCCGGTGAAAATGGCGGGTTTCCATAGTCTCGCCGCATAGCGCGCAGGGTAGACAGGGCTTCGCCCGGATAAAGTTCGAAAGTGCTGCTCAGGAAATCATCGGGCGTGACGGCTGTGATGCCGAAGGGCGCGAGCGCCTCATCCGGGAAATCCTTGAGGTTTTCGGTGACGATATGTTCGGCGCCCGCGCGGATAGCTGTCGCCATCACATGGCGATCATTGGCGTCGGGAAGTTCGAGTGCGGGGATGAGGCCTTCCGCGCCGCTGACACAGCTCTCCGGGAAAGCGCGTTCCATCGCGGCGATCTGTGATCGGATGCTGGGCTCCATATCCGGCCGCTTGGCAAGAAGATTGCGCGTCCACTCGTCCATGATGGTCGGTGACCAGCGTGCGCGGAACAGCCCTGCTTCGGCAAAGCGAAGCAGGGTATCCCTTACCCTGAACGGATAGAGGACATTGGCGTCGAGTATGACGACAAAGCGGTCCGCTATATCACTCAATCGGCGTCAAACTCCTGGCCAAGGCGCTGTAGCTCCGTCAGAGCGGCGCGGCGGTCCTCATCCCGCCTGGCTTTGTAGGCCAAGAGTTCGCTGGCGCGTATCCTGCGATGAGAGCCGACCTTGTGATGGCCGATCACCCCCTCGTCGAGCAGCTTCACCAGGAAGGGGCGCGATACGTTCAGAAGATCGGCGGCCTCCTTGGTGGTCAGCTCCGCGCCATAAGGAACGAGGGTGATCATTTCGCCGCGTCCGACATGCGTCAGGACGTCGAGCATGAGCTGCCCCAGCGGAGCCGGTAGCTCGAGCTGGAACTGATCGCCATTTTTCTCGACGCTGATCGGTAAACCAGCCGGGGTCAGAGCCTTGGCCAGAAGACGTGCGGCTTCGGAGGCCGCGCGGACCTCGTTTTCCGTAGGCGGCCGCTGGGAAAGCGCTTGCTCGCTCATGTCAGTCTCCAATGGGCTTGGGGTGGATGATATACATATAGGGATTTCGCCCGATAAACGCAATAAGTGCAATGAGTGAAATAACTGTAAACGATTTCGTTCCGTCGTTGGGCATATCAAAAATCGGCGACATAGAGCATTCAGGCGTCCCCTTCGGGCCGCGCTCTATTCCGCTGCGCGTCACCGAGCCTGCGCTATGCTTGTCTCGGCCCTGCCGGGTTTCGATCGCTGACGCGCGATCCTGATGGATCGCGGGCGGGCATCGCTGGGCGCGATGGCGTCGGCCGGTCTCGGCCAAGCGGTGTGGGCGTCGCTTCCCTCTAGGCCCGTCGCGGCGGGCGGCAAGCCGGCCCCTGGAGCGGCTCCTTCACTTGAGTTCCGGTCCTTCGGATGCAGCCCGCCGCTTGTCCGGGCCTGCCGGTGCGCTCTTGCCGCCCACCCCGCTTTTCCGGGGTCCGGTGTGTGCAAGAGGAGTAAGGAAGATGGAACTCAAGCATATCGACATTGCCTGCCTCTCGATCTCGCCTGCGAACATGGGGGGGGTGAAGAAAGCGCCGGACCTCACCAACATCCTGCCGTCCGTTCGGGCGCGGGGCGTGCTGGTGCCGCTGATCGTGCGGCAGAACGGCAGTCCCACTACCTATGAGATTGTCGCGGGCAAGCGACGCTATCATGCCGCGCTGATCGTGGCGCAGGAGGAGGGGAGCGTCGAACCTTTGCCATGCGCGATCATGGAGGCCGGGGACGATGCGGCGGCGCTGGAGGCGTCACTGATCGAGAATATCGCCCGGCTCGATCCAGACGAGGTGACGCGCTGGGAAACTTTCACCCGGCTGGTGAAGGAAGGCCGGTCGCCCGAGGATATCTCTCTGACCTTCGGCCTGACCGCCTTGCAGGTGAAGCGGACGCTGGCGCTGGGCAATCTTCTGCCCCGCATCCGCAATCTCTATCGCAGCGACAGTATCGACGCGGTGACCGTGCGGCATCTGACCTTGGCGTCCAAGGCCCGGCAGCGTGAATGGCTGGCGCTACTCGATGATGAGGATGCGCGTCCGCCGATGGGGCATCATGTGAAGGCGTGGTTGCTGGGCGGCAGCGCCATTGCGACGGATAAGGCGCTGTTCGATCCGGCCGATTACAAGGGCGGGATCGTGGCCGACCTGTTTGGCGAGCACAGCTATTTCGTCGATGCCGACCTGTTCTGGCAAATGCAGGAAGCGGCGATTGCCGAAAAGGTCGAGGCACTGCGCGATGTCGGATGGCAGGATGTTGCCGTCATGGCGCGGGGCGAGGCCTTTCATTCATGGGAGCATGAGCGCTGTCCCAAGGCCAAGGGTGGGCGCGTCTATGTGACCATGGGCCATGGCGGCGACATCAGTTTCCATGAGGGCTATGTGACCATCAAGGAGGCGCGGAAGCTTGAACAGGGCGGCTGTGTCGAGAAGGCGGTTCGGCCCGAACTGTCCGCGCCGCTGGCCAGCTATGTCGATTTGCACCGTCATGCCGCCGTCCGGGCGAAGGTCGGGTCTGCGCCCTCTATCGCCCTGCGCCTGATGGTGGCTCATGCCATTTCCGGTTCCTCGCTGTGGCGGGTGGATGTGGCTTTTCAACGCGGAGCGACCGATGCGATCAGCGAGAGCGTCGAGAATTGCGCGTCGGAAGCCGACTTCGACAAGGAACGGCGAATCGCGCTCGACCTGCTTGGTCTTGATCCCGACATGCCGACCGTGACGGGCCATAGCTATGATCGGGAGCTGATCCCGCTCTATCTACGACTGCTCGATCTTGATGACGCCATGGTGCTGGGCATCCTCGCCATCATCATGGGTGAAACACTGGAGGCCGGGTCTGCGCTGATCGAACTTCTGGGCGTTCAACTGGACGTAAACATGGCGTCATGCTGGCAGACCGACGACGTCCTGCTCGATCTTGTCCGCGACCGGGAGGTGATAAGCCATGTCCTTGCCGATGTGGCAGGGGAGGAAGCCGCCTCCGGCAATGCCGGGGCGACCGCGAAGGTGCAGCGTCAGATAGTCCGGGATTGCCTTGCCGGGACCAATGGTCGGGAAAAGCGCGATGGTTGGGTGCCGCGCTGGATGGTGTTTCCGCCTTTGGCCTATACCGACCGGGGCGGGGTGGGCAGCGTTGAGCGGTGGAAAGCAGTTGCGCCGTTGATCGAGCCGCTGGACCCGGCGGAGCTGGAACAGGATGAAGCTGAGGCGGCAGACATTCACGACGAGGGCGTGATCGCCAGTGAGGACGAACCGGTCCAGCACGCAGCCTGAGCCCATGTCTTGTAGGCGGCGGTAGCCCGCCGCCTGCCATTCTCTCTTGAGGGCGGACGCAACGGTCGGAATTTCGCGCCGGTCGGCTTCGCCGCCCGGCGTGATTCTCGCGAGAAAGCTTTGGAATGCGGAGCGCTGCGAAAGGCAGCGCGAAGGGCCTGGCTGCGGACACCGCGCGGGGGCGCGGTGACGTCTGATCATGATCTGATCGGCCTGTCGGCGCGGCGGGGGTGGGCGTCGCTACCCTCTAGTCCCACCGCGGCGAGCCGCAAGTCGGGGCCATGCCCCACTCCTCCACTATCGTTGCGGCCCTTCGGGTGCTGCCCGCCTCGGTCGGTGGGCCGGCCGGTTCGCTCCTGCCGCCCACCCCCGCCACTCCGGCGGCCGGTGCGATGCGGGAAGGAGAAAGGACATGGGGTATCAGGACAAGACCGCGCGCTTGGGAGGAAGCCTCTACAGCGAGGTGACTGGTCGGATTGTCGCGCAGATCGAGGAAGGCACTCTGCCATGGGTGCGGCCCTGGGATAATGGCAAGGCAGCATTGGGTCTGCCGCGAAACGCCGGGATCGGCAGGCGTTATTCGGGGATCAATGTCCTGATCCTGTGGCATCGGCTGTTTGAGCAGGGCTATGGCTCGCAGCGCTGGCTCACCTACCGGCAGGCGCTGGCACTGGGCGGAAACGTCCGCAAAGGGGAGCAGGGCACGACCGTCTGTTATGTGTCGACGCAGTCTTCGCTCCGGGGGAGCGAAGAACCGTTGGCACGGTTCACCCCCAAGGATGGCGATACTGTCCCGACCGGGCAGGATGGCGAGCCACGACAGATTGCGTTCCTCAAGCGCTTTACCGTCTTCAACCTCGACCAGTGCGAGGGGCTGGAGGATGCAGCATCTTCGCCGGTTACAACGTGGAACAAGGCGCTTATCATTCCACGCGCAAACGCACTGATCGGCGCAACCGGCGCGGATATTCGGATCGGCGGCGGAGAAGCCTATTATGCCCCCCAGGATGATTATATCCGCGTACCCCGGCCCGAACATTTCCACGAGCCGATCAACTGGTTTCGCACGGTCCTGCATGAGCTAGGGCATTGGAGTGGACACCGATCGCGACTGGATCGCCTCCCCGATACCGGCTTTGGCAGCCCCGCCTATGCACGGGAGGAGCTGATTGCCGAAATGGCCAGCGCCTTCCTTTGCGCCGAACTCGGCATCGTGCCGACCGTGCGTCATGCCGACTATCTGGGCGCATGGCTGTCCGTCCTGCGCGAGGACAGCAAGACGATCTTCCGCGCCGCCAGTCAGGCCAGCAGGGCCGCCGACTATCTGCTCGCATATCTTGGTGAAGGGGGAGAAGATCATGACTGACCGTGATCCCGAACAGCTGGCCAAGACGGCAGCGGCGCTGCGAAAACTTTCTTCCGAGGCGCTTCAGGTGTTTCTCTGCAACCGGGTGGAGGGGATGACCTATGTCGAGATCGCCCGGCAGGAGGGCATGACGCTCGAACAGGTGCAGCAGCATATGCTCGAGGCCATCCGAACTATCGTCAACGACGCGTGATAGACGCTAAATCGCCTTGCCGGCTTTCAGGGCTTGGCAAGGCGATGATTTGCCGCGATTCTGCGCGGCATCATGAGACAGTTGGACGATCCTGCGATAAATTTGCCCGCCGCCAAGCGGCGGGAACTGGCGCATGTCGTCGAGATCATCCGCGAAGGCTTCGCGCGTGCCATCCGGCACCGCACCCAGCCGCGTTATCGCAACGGCCAAATCCTCAAGATCATCCTGTTCGGCAGCTATGCGCGCGGCGACTGGGTCGAGGATCCGGTCGGCCGCTACTTCTCCGACTATGACATTCTTGTGGTGGTCGATCATGAGGACCTCACCGACATTCCGGAATTTTGGGCGAAGACCGAGGACCGGTTGCTGGAGGATCTGACCGAGGGCAGGGCGCTGCGCACTCAGGTCAGCCTTGTCTATCACAGCCTGGACGATGTGAACGAAAAGCTGAGGCTTGGGCGCTACTTCTTCATGGACATCCTCAAGGATGGCATCCTCCTCCATGAGGAACCCGGCCATCCGTTCGTCGAGCCGAAACAGCTGTCAGCCGCGGAGGCTTTGCAGGAGACGCGGGACTATTTTGAGGAATGGTTTGAGCGCGCTGAGCGCCGGGCTGAACTCGGCAACGGAGCCCTTGAGAAGGGTTACCTGAAGGAAGCGGCATTTGACCTTCATCAGGCTACAGAGCGTCTCTATCACTGCATCTTTCTGGTGCGGACCCTCTATTCTCCCAAGACGCACAATCTGAACCGCCTGCGGGCGCTGACCGAACAGCTGGAACCCCGGCTCCGGTCGGTCTGGCCGACCGACAGCAAGTTTGAGAAGCGCGCCTATAATCTGTTGCGCGAGGCCTATATAAAGGCGCGCTATTCCCGCGAATATGTCATCGGCGCGGATGAGCTGGGCTGGCTCGCCGAACGGGTCGCAATGTTGCAGACGCTGGTCCAAGAGCTCTGCACCGCCCGGATTGCGAAACTGGAATCGTCCCTCAGCCCATCACATAATTCTTGAGCGCTTGCAGATCGCGGGTGATCCATTTGGCATCGCGGCCGAAATCCTCATCGGTCATGCCAGGCTGACGAAACAGCGTCAGCATGACCTCCGCGCCCTCGCCATTGGCGATAACCCGCAGCGGAATATGGACCTCCTGTCCGTCCGCCATCTCCACGAAATGGTCCATTACTCCATGGTCATTATGAGGCGTGAAGCGGATCGTGATCGGACCGTCGGGACCATCGGCAAGCCATCCGGTCCCGCCCCGACGAAGATCGGATTCGGTGAGGCCCAATGCCCACTTTGGGAATATCTCTGGTCGCCAGATCGCTTCATACAGTGCCTGCCAGTTGCGATCGATCGTTATGCTGTAGGTGCGCGCGAGAAGCATGATGCCATCTCCTTTATGAGACGGGCGCTTCAGCGCCTTGGTCGATCCCTGTCACTGGCGGCAGGTTGAGCTTGATCGGCAGAAGCGGATCGAATTGCAAGGGCACCGAGCCGCAATTCCGGTGCGATATAGGGCCGCCCTTCGGCCGATTCGGGCGGCCGCATTCGCAAAGCTTATGCGAAATAACGACGCACGCCGCAGGGCGTATTTGTAATGCACCGTACGCACGGGTGCTGCGGGCGCGAATCGCCAGGAATTCTGCAGGTTTCAGCGAGGTGCCAGGCGGTGCCAATGTCAGCGTTCTGATCGGAGGCTGGCACCAAATGGTCACCAATTTAGGGCAATACAGAGCTAAGTATCTGATAAACTTTGGCACCATGCTGGTGCCGCGCGTCCTCATCCTAAAGCGTTGAGATCACCGGAAAATCGGCGTATAAAGGTCAGGCTTCACCTCATCTGGACAGGCAAAGAACAGGAGTTCTGCGCTTGCCTGGAATCAATATCAGATTGAAGGATGCTCTCCGCGAGCGTCTCGTCACCGGCGCCCGATTGGCACGGTTCGGTCGCCTTGGATATGTCCGCAAGATCTCGGATCGCGTCGAGAGAAACGAAGTCGGCGGCTTTTATGGCTGCTTCGATGGGGTGCAGGTCACCCTCATTCGGGTCTTTCCCATTTTGGCAGCGTCGGTCGGAACAAGACGGCCTGACCTTCTCCAAAAGGGCAAGGACGATGCCCGCGCTCTATCCCTCGAAAGAGGGCTGCTCGCGCCCGAGGATCAGGCACAATGAGCATCTTTGGCAACAATATACTGGGCTTTTTGCCTCGACGGTATCCGGGCCAGGTTGGGCAGATCGAAGCTAACGACGGCATGCCCTATGCCGTCACCAACATGCGCGATATGGTAAACCTTTCACGGATACAGGTAATCCCGGCACCGATCATGCCGACCCAGGCCATGAACCTGTCCAACTTCACCGACTATCTCTGGTTCGGCCGCGATCTTGCGGCCGTCCGGCTTAGGGATCGCTATCTCCAGGGTGAGACCGTCGCGACGGCATCTGTTGAACGGCGCACCCCGGTGGTCAGATTTGGTGAGAAACTGGAGGATGAACATGCCTCGACCGTCGGCAAGGTTCATTTGTTAAAGGCTGTCGAAGCAGGCGATCCGGGAAGCGCAAAGCCCGAAGCAAAACCTCTCTCCGGTCCAACTTAGGGCAGCGATCGACCACTCCTGCCTGACATCTCCCAGCATCAAGGAACAGCATTATGGTACATGTGATCAGGACGCAGCGCGGATTGCCGCGTGAAGCCGCCAGCGAACTTCCAGCGATACTGAACAACCAGCCTGAGCCGCTGACGGTCAGAATACCCGCCGCCATCAAAATGACAGGCATCGGACGGTCGAAGCTATATGAACTGATTCAGTCGGGCGACATCGAGATCGTGAAGATCGGATCCGCTACCCTTATCCCGGTCGAAAGTCTGCGTGAGTTGATCAACCGCAACAGGCGTTGACTGGACAGTCGGGCGGCGAACCGCGTCGTGTGAGCCGCTGCGGCAAGTGTCTCCTTTTGTGGTCGACATCGGGTGGAGCTTCGTCGCCGGATGCAGACCACAATGGGACTTTCCAGAATGGCAGGTTACGGACACCAACTTAGCTAAAGCCGACATGCACAAGGTCTGAGGTCCAGCATTTGCTGCTGAATTTTAAGGGCCGCTAAACGCAGAGCCTCGATGCGATAATTTGACCAGCCGCCCCCGATACGGATCAGGAGAAGCGGGCTCGCTGTGGATCATTCTGTTCTGCTGGCCGAAGGTCTTCACCGAAATGGTGCCGTCAGACGGGAACCAGTTCGCCCGCTGTGCCTATACGATCGAAACCTTCTGGTCGGTGGAGGAGGTAGATGTCGTTGAGAACACGCTCCTTCGCAATCTTGAGCCGCGCGAAAGCGTGCGCATCCCTCGTCACTACATCAATGGCGGCCATGCCTAACCGGCCATCCCGTGAAAGTTCTCCACCTACAGGCCGAGGCATCCTGAAATGAGCCCGAGTGACCACTATAGGGCGACGTCTCTCCCTCCTGCTATGCCTGCCAATCGATCCCTTGAGGCGCTTCTCATCATGACCAGGGCTTGACAGTATTGCGCCGGGTGAATTCCGTCCAAGGATCGACATCGACGATCAGGCGATACTTGTCGCGGAGCCGTTCAAACAGCAGCCGTTCGCGCGGCTCGGGGCGGCCCGGCGCGGCGGGTTTCGACTGGAGATATTTACCCAACACGCCCAGCAAGAAATCGGGCACGCTGATCAGGGCATTGGGCTTTGCGACAAAATTGACGCCGAAAGCGGCGGGCCTTCGATTGTCAGCAAGCTTCAGGGCATCGAAGGCTTCCTGAACACAGGCCTTTATTGCATCCTGGGCGACCTTCCCGTTTTTCTCGACAATGAGGAAGGCGAACTGGCTCTCGGCGGCCATCAGGCGGCGTGAGATCAGGGCCTTCAACAGCCGCAGATAGCTCGCCTCATAACCGGCCTCTGCATCGAGTGGCCCAACAGCGACATAGCCCTCAAAGGGCATGGTCGCCAATTGCTTCACATAAGCGGAGCGTAGGTCCTCCGTCGCGTCCGCATAATGCAGACCATTTTTCCGAATTGCGGTATCATTGCCGTCACTCCAGAGATCGGCAAGGAAGCGCGTCCAGATCCCATTGGTCTCATCCGCCAACCGCTGGGGATGTTGCGTCACCGCTATGGCGAGGGCGAGGATCTTGTCGTCCCCACGGCCATATTCGGCTTCGTCCACCAGGAGATAGAAGGGCGCCCGATGCTGTCCCCTGGGTGCAAAGCTTGGCTTCATGCCACTGTCGGCCAGGATTTGCCTCCATCGTTCCTTCAGGCTGATGGACATGCGCGGCTCATGATGTGCTACATATTTTACCAGCCCATCCAGCCGGTTGACCTCTTGCTGGATGACCTTCTGGTCATTGATACCCCGATGTTGGAAATGTTCAGCAAGGCCGAACTTTCCAGCAAAATAGAGCGTCTGACGGAGGCTCCGCTTCTTGTCGGCTGGCACATGGGGCTCCACAGGATCGCTGATGCTCAGCCCCGTGACGAAATGCGCTTGACCGCGCTTGGACCGACGGGTCTTGCGATCAGCTATGGTAAATTCAAAAGCCGCGAGAACAGGCCGGATCTCTTCAATGTCCGGCAGATCGCCGTTTCCCGAAAAGCTGATGTCGTCGGAATAGCGGGTGTAGACAGCGTCATATCGAGCGGCGAGCGCCTCGAGAAATTCATCGAGTTGAAGTGCGATGACATTCGAGATGATGGGACTAGTGGGCAGGCCGAGTGGAAGGGCCCCGCCAATGGTGACGAAGCGGGCAAGGAGATCCGCCGCAGGCCCTTCGACCCCCATCATGTCGAACAGCGAACGAACCCGTTCCACGGTGATGGAAGGGAAGAAATCTTGGATATCCAGGGACAGGAGGAATTTGTTACCGCTGTGCGCTCGGGCGTTCTCGCGGATATTCCTGCCCGGCCGATAGCCATAGGCGCATTCATGGGGATAGTCGGGCAGGAAGAACGTGAAGAACGCTTCTAACCTTCTCGCCAGCGCCTTGTAGACCGACATCGAGCTGGTGGGCTCCCAGACCGTACGATGGCCGCGCGCCTTGTTTTTCTTGGGGATATCATGCCGGAAAAAGACCGGCGGCTCGCCCAATACGATCGTTTTAACGGAAGCTTGGGGCTTGGGCGCGGGCGGCTCAGCGCTTCGCGGCGCAGCCGGCGGCGGCGGGGGCTCGAACGCGATGATCTTGGCGAACAGCGCCTCGTCGATTGTGAGCGCACTGATTACATCGTCACGCGTCTTGAGGCGGCTGAAGTGCAGTGCGTACATCAGCGAGCGCCAATGGTAGGAGCGATATCACACACGAAGCAAGTAGTGCTGATCTCAGCAGACGCGACTCGCGCCTTGAACCTTGTAGTCATATCGCCCCTCGCACAACTATAGCGGGTCGTCCCGGCACCGCAATGAGCTTGGTTTTTCCTAATGACAGCGGCATAGTCGCACACCATTCTTCCCGACCGGATCAGGGGCTGTGGCGACCCTGTCTCTGACGGTGACAGGACAGGATTTCATGCCTCAGATCAACACAGGCAATTTTTTACTCGCGGCGTTGGACGCACTATAGGTTTGACCGGCGTGCTCTACAAAAATTTACGCCTGCCGTATGAGACGGACATCTTCACAGCGGGGGGAGGGCGCTGCGAGGGACCGGCTCCGTCAAGTCCATCCCGAACATCAGGGCGTTCGCGCACTGTTCGAAAGCGCGATACCGCAGGAAATAGCGTGGCGTTCCATCCTGCTGCTCAGGAAACCAGCGAATGATGGAGATGCGGCATTGGCTGAGGCTGGCCCAGATCATGTTGGTGCTAGTTATAGGAGAATGCCGTACTGCATCTGCCGAGCTTGCTCACTTCAAGGCTTGCCGCCGCAAGCCTTGAACCAGTTTATAGAACGACTTAACGGCTTGCGTTAAGTCGTGTTGACATTTCTAGGCGTATTGTTACTGTGCGCACCTGATGGAGATCAATTTCGAAGATAGTCGCCTTGCGATGATCGAGACTGAAGCTGCCGCTGATACGCGGCTGCCGGTGGCTATCATTCAGTCCGCTCGGCATCGTCTTTGCATTTTACGGGCAGCTCCAGATCTTCAGACAGCGACAGCATGGAGGAGCCTCGGGTTGCAACCGAGCCCTGAACCGGCGGAGCATCTAGTGACGCTGTCACCCCATTGGGCGATGGTCGTGACCTTTATAGAAAAGAATAATGCCATGACGGTGATCGTGAAGAAGTTGGAAGAGCGACTGCGGGGGGCCGCGTGATGGCGAATGGAAATCAAGTGGCGATCGATCCACCGGGAATATTCATCAAGATGGAGCTCGAGGCGCGCGGCTGGTCACAGCGCGACTTGGCGTTCATCCTCGGACAGACTGAGCAGCAGCTCAATCCGCTGTTATCCGGCAAGCGCGGGATCACTCCGGACATGGCGCGACTACTCGGTGATGCGTTCGGCGCATCGCCTCAATTTTTCTTGAATTTGCAGGGGCGCTATGACCTTCAGAACGCCAAGGAGCCGGATCCGGCCGTTCGCACTCGGGCGGGCTTGCAGGCGCACTTTCCAGTGCGTGACATGATCCGTCGTGGGTGGATCCATGACGGCGAAGCGTCGCTCCTCCAACTCCAGATGGACCGGTTCTTCGAGGCTGCAAACGACGGTGACTGTGGTCCGGGTGGCGTCGCATTCGCCGCCAAGCGCACCCACTACGACGAAACTCCACCGCACCAGTTGGCTTGGGTATTCAGGGTGCGACAGCTCGCCCGCCAGATCGCGGTAGAGCCCTACGCGGCGGATCGCCTCAAGGCTTTACTGCCCAAGCTTAGGTCGCTGATGGTCGACCCAGAGGCGATCGCAGCGGTCCCCGGGCTCCTGGCCGGCGTTGGGGTTCGCTTTGTCGTAGTCGAGGTCTTGCCTAACGCCAAAATCGACGGTGTTTGCACTTGGCTTGACGACGCGTCGCCGGTGATCGGCATATCGACGCTTTACGACCGTCTAGACAATTTCTGGTTCGTCTTACGTCATGAAATCGAGCACGTACTGCGCGAACACGGTAAACAGTCGATCGGGATGGTCGATCTTCTATCTGGTGACACCGCCGCCGACGAAAAGAACCAAACTGAGGAGGAAGCGGTCGCCAACGCGGAAGCCGCAGAATTCTGCGTACCAGCGGCGAAGATGGCTTCCTTTTATGCCCGAAAGCACCCCTACTTTTCGGAGCGCGACGTGCTTGGTTTTGCGGCGCTTATGTCCGTCCACCCTGCCATCGTGGTTGGGCAATTGCAGAAGCGGATGAAGCGCTACGACTATCTCCGCAAATATCAGGTTCCAGTGCGCCGGCATCTTCTCAAGGACGCTGTCATCGATGGTTGGGGCAATCCCGCCGAAGCTCATCTGTAGGATAATCCCAATGGCGAAACATAGCGAGCAGATGCAGGCAATCTTCGAACGTTACCTTGCAACAGTGAGCCCGAACCCGGTCTCACTCGACGAAGTCGCTGCTTGGGCGATCGACGAGGGCCTGTTCCGTCCCGCTCCGCGCGATGTGGCTAAACTCTGCCGTGACGCACTGGCAGACAGCCTGCGCCAGGAGAAGCGCATCGATGCGAAAGGCCGCAGATACCGCGCCAAGCATTCGGTGCGGACCTGGATCGGGGGCCAGCAATTGAGCCTTTGGGCCGATATTGATACAGCGCCACGGGAATTCTTGGAAAAATCCTTTGGCCAGCGCCGCCAGGCGATCGTCGGCGACTGCTTCCAGATCAAGCAAGACATCGATCATTTCAATGACGAACATCCGGGCGAGCAGCCGATCCAGATCATTCTCGACTTCACCGATGACGTCGCCGAGATGGAAGCCGGCCAGCATCAGGCTTTAGGTGACGATGAAGCTGCCTGAACCGCTGGCACCCTGCTGTAGAGCGATTACTTGGCTCATTGCCATTGACAACTCACGACCGGTGCAGATCAGGTCCAAGCGGAGGAGGCAAGCATGGAGTTCACTCCGGGCGATACGGTTCAGCTAAAATCGGGTGGACCGATCATGACGGTTGAACAGGACGGCGAGTATTGGTCGATCGAAGGCACCGCAATTTGGTGCGTGTGGTTTGAAAAGGTTGGCAACAAGCAAGTCGTCTCGCGGGAGACATTCCCCGCTGTTGCACTAGAAAAAGCCGAGCGGCTTGGTTTCCCGTCGTTTCTGGTGACGCGAGGCTGATTGATGATCCGAGCGGCGTTCATCGGCATCGATCGGCATGCGGATCCCTTCATCGGTGATCTGACGGGAGCCGCGCGCGACGCTACCGCGTTGTGGGCTGTGCTGTCGGACAGCATCGTTGACCTAGACGCCCCCCTCATCACGAACGATGTGGCGACACTGGCCGCGATGCGCGATGTTCTCGACGCGACGCTCGGCGCTGCGGATGAAGACGATGTGGTGATTCTCGGATTCGCCGGACACGGCACGCAGGACCACCGCCTGGTTCTGCATGATACGAGCATAGCTGGTTTGCCGAATACGACGCTCGGCATGGACGAGCTGGCTCAGCGTTTTCGAGAGACCAGAGCGCGTGCGGTGATCCTCTTGCTGGACTGCTGCTTTAGCGGCGGTGCTCCGGCACGCGTAATCGACGCCGGCTTAGTCCCCCGCGACGCTGTGGCTTTCCCGCTCGTCGAGATAGCTGGTCAGGGACGTATCCTATTCGCCGCATCCGCCGCCGATCAAGAGGCGCTCGAGGACCCCCAATCGCGGCACGGGCTCTTCACCAAGGCTGTCATTGATGTTTTGCTGGAGGCAGACGCGCCGCTCGGGGTGCTTGAGCTTGTTGACCGCGTTACTCGCCTTGTCACGGCGAACGCTGGGCGATTTGGCTATATCCAATCGCCGACCATGTTTGGCCAAACCGAAGGCGATCTTGTCCTGCCTCCCGGCCAGATCGGTGCTCGCTTTCGCGCAGCATTTCCGGAACGCGTCAATTTTCAGACGACGGGCGACATTCGCGAATTGGCAGCAGCGGGCATTCCGCAAGAAGCGGTCGATGCATGGCATGAGCGCTTTCCTCTAGGGCTCAACGAGCTTCAAATTGAAGCGGTAAATGAAAAAGGGGTGCTGGACGGCGAGTCGCTCATGGTCGTGGCACCAACCAGTGCGGGAAAGACCTTCGTTGGTGAGCTGGCGGCGCTCAAGGCCATCGCGGATGGCCGAAAGGCGGTGTTCCTGTTGCCGTACAAGGCGCTCGTAAACGAGAAGTTTGAGGACTTTTCCGCCCTCTACGGCGATCGGCTGGGGCTCCGGATCGCCCGATGCTCTGGCGATTGGCAGGATCAGGTCGGCACCGTTCTACGGGGCAAGTACGACATCGCGTTCTTCACTTACGAAAAATTCCTCAGCATGTCGGTTACCTCCGCGCACATGCTCAATCAGATCGGTCTGGTCGTGCTCGACGAGGCGCAGTTCATCACCGAGCCAGGTCGTGGCATGGTGGTCGAACTGTTGCTTACCAACCTCGTGAGCGCCCGCCAGCGCGGCGTTGCGCCGCAGCTCATCACACTGAGCGCGGTTATCGGCCACGCCAACCATTTCGACCGCTGGCTTGGTTGTGATCTTTTGCAAACCGACCATCGTCCGGTTCCTCTGGTCGAAGGTGTCCTTGATAGGACCGGTGCTCTTACCCGCCTGGGGCCGGGTGGTCCCGAAACCATTCAGCTCCTCGATCGCCTTGCGATCCGCCAGCGTGGGCAAAAGCAGTCATCGCAGGATGTCATCGTGCCGCTGCTGCGCCATCTTATTAATGCTGGCGAAAAGGTCATCATCTTCCGCAACGCGCGGGGTCCGGCAAGCGGGTGCGCAAATTATCTTGCCGCCGAACTTGGCCTTCCGGGGGCTCAAGACGTGATCGATGCCCTACCCGAAGGCGATCTTTCTCAAATGTCGGAGAGCCTTCGCCGATCACTCGAGGGTGGCATTGCATTTCACAACGGCGATCTCACACGCGATGAGCGCGTTGCGGTCGAGCGAGGGTTTCGCCGGGCGGATGGCCAAATCAGCGCACTCGTCGCGACCAGCACAGTTGCCGCAGGCGTGAACACGCCCGCATCCACCGTTATTATCGCCGAGACGGATTTTCCTGGCAGAGAGCGGCAGCCTTATACGGTCGCCCAATACAAGAACATGGCTGGCCGTGCCGGGCGCCTGGGGTTTGAGGCTGAGGGAAAGGCCATTCTACTCGCCGATACTCCCATGGACCGCAATCAGCTCTTCCGGCGATATGTGCAGGGTCAGCCGGAGGCCATCCGGTCATCCTTCAACCCGAACGAGCCGGGAACGTGGGTGATCCGCTTGCTCACCCAAGTCAGGGATGTCCCGCGCGGGGCGGTTATCGACCTGATCGCGAACACCTATGGAGGTTATCTCGCCGCCCTCCAGAATCCGGCATGGCGCGATCGCATGGTCCCTACGCTGGAGCGGCTGTTGGACCGCATGATAGCGGATGGCCTTATCGAGGAAGACGGCGACAATCTCCGCTTGACTATGCTTGGACGGGCTTGCGGCGAGTCCCCCCTCACGCTCGAGTCCGCGATGCGCTTGGTTGAGCTGTTGCGTCGCGTTGATCCGGCCGACGCGACGCTAGATGCCCTCCTTGTTCTCGTCGAATGCCTGCCGGAGCGCGACGAGGATTACACGCCGCAAACCCGCAATGGGGAGCCGCGGTGGCAGCAAACCGCCCTTGGCCGCTTTGGACATGGCGTGGGCCGCGCGTTGCAGCATCGTGCCGAAAGCGATGTCGCGTTTTATGCTCGATGCAAGCGCGCGCTGATCGTGAGCGACTGGCTTGCTGGTGAACCGATCAATGATATCGAAGCTCGGTACTCGTCTAATGCCTTTGTCAGGGTAGGGCACGGCGACATTCGTGGTTACGCAGATGGCTCTCGTTTCCTACTGGAGTCCGCCTTGCGCATAGCCGCGATCGTACTGGAGCGGGCGGTGGACCAAGAGGCGGCAGCGCTATTGCTCGCGCGCCTTGATCTCGGCCTTCCAGCCGAAGCGATGCCGCTGAGTGCACTTGGCTTCCCGCTGACACGAGGTGAAATTCTCGCCCTCTTTCATGCGGGTCACTTGAGTAAAGAGGCTGTTGCGGCCTTGCCCGCCGATGGCGTCGCCGAGATTATCGGCCGGCGCGGCCGTGAATTAAGTGAGGCGATGCGGATTCTTATTGTTGAGTAATTTGAGGAGGCTCAGCAACTAATCCGTAAAACGGTTAAGATTTAAGCGCATTGCAGACCAGCAAAGCTAAGCAAGGTACCGCCATGACGATCGAGCGCGCGACGCAAAGTGATCTTGAGACAATCCTTGCATGGCTCGCTGCCGAAGCGGCAGCCGGCGACCAGACTTTTCATGGGAATCGTAACCTGATCGCGAAAGGGCAAGACGACGGCGAGCTCTTCGTGCTCCGCGAGGCCGGAGAGATTCTGGCGTTTGCGCTGGGCAAGCCCGGCGAGATTGCAATTCAAGAGACTCGGCCGGATCGGCGCGGCGAAGGCCACGGTCGGATGCTCGCGCAATGGGGAATTGATCGTGCCCGAAACTCAGACATCGTGGTGATCGAGGGCGAATGCTCGCCATCGACCTCTTTGGGCTTTTGGAAGACCATGGGCTTTCGGGAGATGCGGCCCCGATATGGCCATAACCCTTGGGTTTATCAGCTGCTCCCAAAGCAACTGCCGGTACCCGCTGGAGAATCCGTCGAGGTCGTGATTCGCGTTTTTGACCAGGACCGCCTGTACTCAGACGACGGGCTTATCGCGAGCGAGCATCGGCCCTTGGCAGCACGGGATAGGGACGGCGTCATCCATCTTGCCGAACGCGTCATCATTTACGTCCCAGATCTGCCAATGGGGCACGATGTATCGCTCGAGATTGTCGTCAACGGCGAGCGACTCTTCTTCGACAAAGCCAAGCGATCCGAGGCAACGGCGCTCGGCGTACAGCGTGACGCGGGCTATGAATTCTACGTCGACCGCATTTTGCCAAACGCCTGAGGAAACTGAGACCCATGATCGAAGCCGTTGCTGGCGGACCACGATTCTGGCAGATTCAGCCTTTAATAATATCGAGGAAGATAGGACGGTTAGTGAAGGTATTCTGATCTCCGCGTTCGGTCTTTACCTCCATCACAAAAGCCTTGGGGAGCAAATGAGCTTCGATCGTCAATTTTGGCAAGCCGTGATGAGCGTTCGAATTGGTGAGAAGGCCGCTTGAACCGCAGATAGAAATTGCCTGTTAGGTTCGTCCCGCTAAACAGCAACCGACCGCCAAATGGCGAGCCATCTGACGGCCGGAGATTGCCGATCAGCGTGCGATGCCTGATCGAAAGATCAAACGATGGCGAGGAAGGCGTCCCGGCAATGTGGACGACAACCGGCTGAACTTCAGAAGATACATTGACGAGCCCACTTATACAAGCGTGGCCAGGCTGTGGAAAGTTCTACCACTTGTTTTCGAAGAAAAACTGCTACGAAACCAGACGCAGGAACGGCGAAAAGAATGAAGATGATATACCAGACCACCTTGGGTACGCTGGTAAGCTGCGTTATGCAAAGAAGCCAAAATAGCGTTGGCAAGAGCCACTGCAAAGATTTTATCCACAACCAAGAGAGGTGCCGGGACTTTTTAAACTGTTCCTTCTGCGCTGTTGAATCGAGCGCCAGTCCAGCTTTGTCCTCAAAGGCGCATGCGAAGATCGCATCGCTTACAACGCTGTTGCCGAGATAGCCGATGTGGCTACCTAGGGCATCGTACCCCCAAGAGTTGCATACTTCCACATTGCGAATGTTAGCCGTCAGGAAGCGGTCACCATCCACTGCGGTCCCGAGCGGGGTAAAGAGAGCATCGCTCACCGGGTCCGCGGCATCCCAAAAATTGATCCAACGCACCGCCGAGACTTTATTCACAAAAAATGGAGGTAGGGACAGGTCGCCGCGGAGATCCTCGTTCAGCACCGCCGTTCTAAAACTCTTCGCACCATCCGGTTCGAAGAGGCAGGCGATCTTATCGATGGGAGAACCCAGCGAGATCAAGTCGTTGATCTTCTCAATGGGAACATGAAGCGCGCTATCGGCATTAATCCGGGCACGGTTATAGCGTCCGATTTCGCAAATAGCATCATAAGCAATGGTCGTGCCAAGGCTGTGGCAAACGATGACAACCTTGGTGCAGTTTTCGTCTGCAACGATGTGCCGGATCATTGCGCTGGTTTTTTGCAAGACCGCTCGACGGACATCGGCGTGCTTCTCATTGGCGCCTATCGCGGCCCAATAGCGAATATCAGAGGCGATATGGGTTATCGCATAACGCATGTAAAACAAGATTAGGAGGACGAAGGTGCCAAAAACCATTGGCAAGAGTCTGATCCACGCAGGGGCGGCATAGTTAGACGCCGTCGCCATTGCCAAGATCAGGCAGGTCGACAATCCGGAGAGGGTTAGAAAAAGGCTAAGAGCGATGCCCTTTATGCGAGCAATTGATCGCTCGGCGGGTAATTCGGTTCCGCGCCAAGCCTCCGCGGCGGCAGCAAGCTCGCAGGAAGAATACGCGTCTCCGGAACGTTGAACGACGAAATTAAGGAATTGGTCAAACCCGGCGCTCTCCTTGATATCATTCTCGTCCCGAAACTGCCGACCCAGACTGCCTCGAAAACTTCGATAGTTGCTGGCCAAGATCGCCCAGGGGTGACTCTTTTGCGTCTTCGTAGGATCGAGCCGACTTGCATGTAGCCGCGCCTTGCGAAGGCGAGGGCGCCTTAACCAATTGCCTCGGTCTAGGAAAAGCCCCTTGATCAGTAGGTGACCTAGCCAGGCTAGCATAGACCAAATGGGCACTGCCGCTCGCGTCTCGGGAGACCAGTTGACCTCATAAATCCTTGCACTCTTGACGCGGCCTAAGCGCCCATTCCGTCCCTTCCGCAGTTGCTTAACTTCGATTGCCGTAACATCGGCAAATTCCTGATCCCCACGATGAGGTTCGATCACAACGGTTGGTGCCGCTAAGATTGAACGTCCGGACGAATGACGTTTGGCGGCCCGTTCCAGAGTTTCGAGCAGTGCGCCGAGGTTCTCATGGGCATTATGTCGTCCGATCCCATGAACCGACAGGATCGCAGTGTAGTCAGACTTCTTCAAATCATGCCCCCTGATGGCCAGCCCAAGAGTGGTCGCAAACGCGCGTAGCCTAGCGCATGACTTTGTCTAAACATATTCGGCAGCACCATCTGCGTTACCGCTATGAGCTACCTTTCGCGTGCCCACTGGAATCCGGACTGTCCGCACTTGGCGACAGAAAATTGCTGGTTGAATGGCGGCAAAGGGTCGTGCATGCCCATTAGTTGAAATCGGGAGCCAACTATGTTGCCGCGCCATTGAGCGGGATTGGTTCACCGTCAAGTCCCCTCCCGATTTGCGGCGAGAGGGCAAAGATCCGCCTGTCTTGTATGCTACGGGCTTATGCGGTTGCCACAGGTGCAGCCCTGACGACCCATTTCGGCCGTAAGGATGATTTCGGTGAGCGAGGGATCTGCCACAGAAAGGGCTGGTATAACCCTTGCGCAATGTATCATCAAGTGATACGTATCAACTAATGATACAGAGCGCCAAAGGGAAGTTGGTTGAACAGGTGTTGGCGGGCAAGCCGGGGAAGGGCTTCCCGAACGACATATTCCGGGCTGCTGTGCGGAAGCTGGCCATGCTTGAGGCGGCGGTGAATTTGGACGACTTGCGGTCGCCTCCGGGCAACAGGCTGGAAGCGTTGTCCGCTGACCGCGAGGGCCAGCATTCGATTCGGATCAACGACCAATGGCGTATCTGTTTCGTCTGGGCCGACAATGGCCCGGAAGACGTAGAGATCGTGGACTATCATTGAAGGGAGTCGTCATGACCATGTTGAAAACCCCGGTCCATCCCGGCGAAATCCTCAAGCATGAGTTCCTTGAGGAGATGGGCATTTCCGCTGGCAAGTTGGCGAAGCATATCCATGTCCCTCGCACCCGCATCGAGCGGCTGTGCGAGGAGAGGACTTCTGTCACGCCGGACACGGCCAAGCGTTTGTCCAAGGCACTTGGTACGACGCCGGAGTTCTGGCTCAACCTCCAGACGCATTATGATTTGCTGGTGGATCAGGCCGCCGACATCGAAGAAATTGAGCCGCTGCTGGCGGCTTGATTCTCCACGCGCTGTCGCAACGCTAGCCTTGTTCTGAGCTTCGGCCACCTGAGAGCTGCTAGGTCGATTCCGGGCAGGTTTGGGTGTGTAGAGTGGATACTGTCCTTCCGGACCTGGAGATCTAAAATTCGCCCATGTACGGCAAAGAAGGGTCGAAATCAGCAATCTTAACTTGCCGAGAGGAGAGATCGATCGGCCTAAGAATTGCTGCCAAAAAGACCTCGCGGGACTCGAATTCGTGCCAAATTTGCCGAAATTTTATTTGGGGGCTTATGCGGGGGCCTCTAGCTTCGCTCAGTCAATATTAGCTCGTATATTCAAATTGATAGTGCGATTATATGAGTCCCGTAAGCGAAGCGACGGGCGGGCGTGCGGTGCGTTCGATCAGGATGTCATTGCGTTGCGGTCTGCCGCTTCGCCGACGGTCAGGTGAAAGGCGAACGGCCTTTTCGGGGCGCCGGACCCCTGTAAACGTCTTGGCAATAATCCTGCCCCAAAGTGGGGCATGTGCTTTCAGGTTTACTATGGGGCTTGGCTATGATGCGGTCGGCGCCTAGCCTTGTTGCCATGCGCATCTTCTTGACCCTGCTGCTGGTGTCCGCAGCCATCACCGCGTCGGCCTTTGCCCAGAGTGCGCCGGCCCCGTTCACCCTTGCCGAAAATGGCCGGGGCTTTGTCTCGCTTGCCGATGCGATCGGCGCGATCGGCGATGGCAAGGGCACGATCATCGTCGCGCCGGGCACCTATCGCCAATGCGCCGTGCAGAATGGCGGCGAGGTGACGATCAAGGCCGCGACGCCGGGCAGTGCGATTTTCGACGGCACGATCTGCGAAGAAAAGGCGGCTTTGGTGCTGCGCGGCCGCGCCACCATGGTCGATGGCCTGATCTTCCAGAATTTGCGGGTCCCCGATGGCAATGGATCGGGTATCCGCCTCGAAAAGGGCAATCTTTCCGTCAGCAACAGCCTGTTCCGCAACAGCGAGGAAGGCATTCTGACCGGCGAGGATCGCGGTGCCACGGTCCAGATCGACAAATCGACTTTCCGCCATCTGGGCCGGTGCGACCGCGATCTCGACTGCGCCCATGGCATCTATATCGGCCGGGTCGCGCGCCTCACCGTTACCCGTTCCCGCTTCGATCAGGGCGATGGCGGCCATTACCTCAAAAGCCGCGCCGCACAGGTCGACATTCGCGACAACAGCTTCGACGATAGCGGTGGCCATCTCACCAATTACATGATCGACCTCAGCAACGGCGCCAGCGGCCAGATCGTCGGCAACGACATGGTGCAGGGCAAGGACAAGGATAATTGGTCCGCCTTCATCACCGTCGCGCCCGAGGGCCGCGAACAGGACAGCAGCGCCCTGGTGATCGAGGGGAACAAGGCCGGCTTCGTGCCGGGCCTGGCGCGCGGCTCGACCTTCGTCGCCAATTTCACCGACGATGTCGTCCGGATCGGCCAGAACCAGCTTGCCCCCAGCATGAAGATCAAGGACCGGCGCTGACTTTGCCGCGCCGATCTGATAGGGACGAACGATGCGCACCACCTATGACAGCGCGACCGTCCGCCTCTATCATCTGGGCGACGACGGTGCGGCGATGACGATCCTGTACGGCCCCCTGAGCGAAGCCCTGCGCGTCGCCGAGCAGCAGCCGCAGGAGGTGCAGGACGGTCTGTTCCTCGCCACCGAAAATGATGTCGTCGCCTATCTCGACCTGATCGAAAGCTGAGCCGCCACGGATTTCGGACGAGAAAATAGGAAAAAGGCCGGTCCGTCAGGGTAACGGACCGGCCTTCGCTGGCCTGAAAACCAGAAGGGGGGGACTGGTTCAGGCGGGCATTTTTCAGGCTGCCTCGGCCGCTTCCTCGGCAGTGGGCAGACGGATCAGATAGTCGAAGGCCGACAGGGCTGCGGTTGACCCCGCACCCATGGCGATCACGATCTGCTTGTAGGGCACGGTGGTGCAGTCGCCGGCAGCGAAGATGCCGGGCTGGCTGGTTTCGCCGCGCGCGTCGATCTCGATCTCGCCACGGGGCGAGAGGGCGATCGTGTCCTTGAGCCATTCGGTGTTGGGCACCAGGCCGATCTGGACGAAAATGCCTTCCAACTCGACATCATGCTCGGTGCCGCTGTTGCGATCCTTGTAGCTGAGGCCGCTCACCCGCTCGCCATTGCCGTTCACCTTGGTGGTCAGGGCCGAGGTGATGATCTTGACGTTGGGCAGGCTGGCAAGCTTGCGCTGCAGCACCGCGTCGGCGCGAAGCTGGCTGTCAAACTCGATCAGCGTCACATGGGCGACGATGCCGGCCAGGTCGATCGCCGCTTCGACGCCGCTATTGCCGCCACCGATCACCGCCACGCGCTTGCCCTTGAACAGTGGACCATCGCAGTGCGGGCAGTAAGCCACGCCCTTGTTGCGATATTCGTCCTCGCCCGGCACGCCCATCTGCCGCCAGCGGGCGCCGGTCGACAGAATGATGGTGCGGCCCTTCAGCGACGCGCCATTTTCCAGCACGACTTCATGATAGCCGCCTTCGGTCTTGGCGGGGATCAGCTTCGCCGCCTTCTGCAGGTTCATGATCTCGACGTCATAATCCTTGACGTGCGCTTCCAGCGCGCTGGCGAGCTTGGGGCCTTCGGTGCGGCTGACCGAGATGAAATTCTCGATATCCATGGTGTCGAGCACCTGGCCGCCGAAGCGTTCCGCCGCCACACCTGTACGAATGCCCTTGCGCGCCGAATAGATGGCCGCTGCCGCGCCGGCGGGGCCGCCGCCGACCACCAGCACCTCGAACGGATCCTGCTTGCGGATCTTCTCGGCCGCCTTGGCTTCGGCGCCGCTGTCGATCTTGGCGACGATCTGCTCCAGCTCCATCCGGCCCTGGCCGAAAGGTTCGCCGTTGAGGAAGATGGTCGGCACGGCCATGACCTTGCGGGCGTCGACCTCATCCTTGAACAGGCCGCCGTCGATCGCGACATGGCTGATCCGGGGGTTGAGCACGCTCATCAGGTTCAGCGCCTGCACCACGTCGGGGCAGTTCTGGCATGACAGCGAGAAATAGGTTTCGAAGGCATAGTCGCCGTCCAGATCCTTGACCTGCTGGATCAGATCCTGCGCGGCCTTGGACGGATGACCGCCGACCTGCAGCAGGGCGAGCACGAGCGAAGTGAATTCATGGCCCATCGGCAGGCCGGCGAAGGTGACGCCGATATCGGTGCCGACGCGGCGGATCATGAAGCTGGGCTTGCGCTTGTCATCGCCCGTGGCGAGGCTGACCTTGTCCGACAGTTCGGCGATTTCGGTCAGCAATTCGTTCATTTCGCGCGACTTGGCGCTTTCATCCAGCGAAGCCACCAGCTCGATCGGCTGGGTGATGTTCGCCAGATAGGCCTTCAACTGCCCCTTGAGATTTGCGTCCAACATGTCTGTCTGGCTCCGTGGAAAAAATGGCGGGCCGTCCCGATCGGGAGGACGCGACGGCCCGTCCGGGGAATTGGTGCGACCCAAAAGCCCCGTTGAAACTAAGATAAGTCTGTAGAAAGCGTTTTGAAGGTCCGCCGGGTCCCCTCAATCTGGGCGAACCCGGCGGCCTGTCAGCACCTAAAGATGCTTAGATCTTGCCGACGAGGTCGAGCGAGGGGGCGAGGGTTTCCGCGCCTTCTTCCCACTTGGCGGGGCAGACTTCGCCCGGATGGCTGGTCCAATACTGCAGCGCCTTGATCTTGCGCAGCAGTTCGGCCGCGTTGCGACCCACGCCCTCGGGGGTGATTTCGACCAGCTGGATCACGCCTTCGGGATCGAGCACGAAGGTGCCGCGATCGGCCAGACCAACGCCTTCACGCAGCACGCCGAACTGGTTCGAGATGTCGTGGTTCTGGTCACCCAGCATGTAATAGTTGATCTTGCCGATGGCCGGCGAGGTGTCGTGCCAGGCCTTGTGGCAGAAGTGGGTGTCGGTGGACACCGAGTAAACTTCCACGCCCATGCCCTGCAGGGTGGGGTAGATGTCGGCCAGGTCTTCCAGCTCGGTCGGGCAGACGAAGGTGAAGTCGGCCGGGTAGAAGAAGAAGACGGCCCACTTGCCCTTGACGTCGGCATCGGTGACGTCGACGAACTTGCCTTCCTTGAAAGCGGTTGCCTTGAAAGGCTGCAGGGGGGTGTTGATGAGAGCCATGGGCTATCCAGTTCCTTGATTAGGGTTGCTGTTGCGAAGCCTGTTTAGGGAAGCGGATGATTCGGGGGAAATTGGTTTTCTCGGACATGTTGATAGATAAAAGCGATCACACGCTATCCGATTAATCGAACAGCTCATTGATCCCGCAGGGCATGACCCATGGCCCGTTCGACCAGCTGCTGTGCCTCCGCCGCGCTGAAACTGGTGGGATCCAGGCAATATTCCAGCCACAGCCCGTCGACCAGCGCGGTGAGGCCGATCGCCTTGAGCCGTACCTGCGCGGGCGAGAAGGCCGGCGCGGCGGCGGCGACCAGCCCCTCCAGCTGCGCGCGCGACGCGGCATAGATGTCGGCATGGGCGGCCGCAACATCGGCGTTGGACTTGATCAGGCTCCAGAAGGCGATCCAGGTGGCGAGCAGGTCGGCGTCGAGCACGGGCTCGCGGAAATTGGCCTGGAGAAAGGCGCGCAGCCGGTCCAGCGGATCATCGCCCGCGCCCGCGATCGCTGCGTCCATGGCCTGGGACACGCGCTGCCCTACATCGCGATAGGTGGCCAGGATCAGCGCGTCGACGCCCTCGAAATAATGGGTCAGCAGCCCCGACGATACGCCCGCGGCGGCGCAGATGGCGCGGACGGAGGTGCCTGCCACGCCCTTTTCCGCCAGACATTTTGCCGTTGCGTCGATCAGTGCCTGCCGCCGGACATCGGCGGACTCCCGTACGAATTTCGCTCTCACTTGCCCCCCGGCATGGGACGACCCGGCGTCCCGAACATGCTATTCTGTTGCCGCTCATTGTGCGGAAATGACGGGCGCTGGCAAGCGCCGTTCGACCCGATTGCGGATCGATCCGGCCGGTTCGCCCGTTTCCCCCGCATATTGTCGTCATGACAGCAAGGAGACCATGGATGATCCGACAGCCCGCCACCACGTCCGCCCTTCGCCTGATCCTGCCCGGTCTGGGCGCGCTATTGCTGCTGGGCGGCTGCGCCAAGGGCGTGGACAATGAAGCGGTGGCGAACAATGCGAGCGTGCCGGCCCATGCCGAGGCGATCGAGGATACGGACTCTGTCGCGGCCCCGGACAATGTAGGCGCGGCGCTGCCCACCGACGAATGGGTCGGGCGCTGGACTGGGCCGGAAGGGCTGTTCCTCGACATCCAGCCCGCGCCCGATGGCAAGTCGGGCCATTATGCGCTGGCCAACAAGGATAATCTCGACCGGGAGGCGACCTATAGCGGCCTGGCCGATGGCGCGACGATCCGCTTCGTGCGCGATGGCCGCGATCTCGCCATCCGACCGGGCACGGGGGCGGAGACGGGCTTCAAATATCTTGCCGACAAGCAGGACTGCCTGATCGTGAAGCCGGGCGAGGAAGGCTATTGCCGATAAAGCGGGATCGGCAAGGGTCATGCCGGCGCGACAGGGCCGAAGTTCACAGTGTCGTGCGGCATTCAGGGCCATTTGCACCGGATATGCGCGTGCCACGCGCCCATGACGCGACGGTCGCGCGTCAATTGGGTCAGGACAGCCTCGCACCGACGCGCCGGTCGGGCCATGTCGACGCGACAGGGAGGCGACACATGGGTCACCGCCTGTGGCCGGCTGCGGTCGGGGCGAGGGAAGGGGGCGGTGCTGGGGCATCGCCCAGGGTAGATCAGAGATTGGGCGAGTAGGACAGGGCTTCGCTACTCTTGCCTGACGATGTCGGATTTTGACGGCTGACGACCAGAAGTGGACATTCCTCCCCGGAACGGGGAGGTGGCAGCGCGAAGCGCTGACGGAGGGGCAGGAGCCTCTTAGCGCTGAGCTATCCGGCCTGTGCCCCTCCACCACTCGCTACGCGAGCGGTCCCCCTCCCCGTGACGGGGAGGAATGTCTTGTTCCCACCCAACTTTGGCATCCATGCTTTCGGAGAGATGACGGTGCTGGAGACGTTCGCTCATGGCTCCGTATCTGAGCCTTGCTGGGAGTGCCCCGTAGCGGAATCAGGCGCTGGTCGTTGCCTGGCCGAGCTGGCGGGCGAGGGTGACGAATTCTTCGACGCTGACGGTTTCGGCGCGGCGTTGCGGGTCGATGCCGATCGCCTCCAGCGCGTCGAGCGCGCCGGGGACGGACTTGAGGCTCTGGCGCAGCATCTTGCGGCGCTGGCCGAAGGCGGCGGCGGTCAGGCGTTCCAGGATCTTGAGCTGCACGCCTTCCGGTGCCGGCTTGGGGGTGATGTGGACCACGGCCGACATCACCTTGGGCGGCGGGGTGAAGGCGCTGCGATGCACCTTCATGGCGATGCGCGCGTCGCTGCGCCACTGGGCGAGGACGGCGAGGCGGCCATAATGGTCGGTGCCCGGCTTCGCGACGATGCGTTCGGCCACTTCCATCTGGAACATCAAGGTCAGGCTGGACCACCAGGGCAGCGGCGCCCATAGCGCCGACAGCCAGCCGACCAGCAGGGCGGTGCCGACATTATAGGGCAGATTGGCGATGATATGGGCGCCATCGCCGGCTTCGGCATGGGCGTCGATCTCCATCGCGTCGCCGGAAATGACGCGCAACTGACCGGGGAAGGCCAGCTCCAGTTCGGCGAGTGCAGGCAGGCAGCGCCGGTCGCGCTCGACCGCGACCAGCTTGCCGCCGGCGCGCAGGATCGCGCGGGTCAGGCCGCCGGGGCCGGGGCCGACTTCGAACGCGGGCTGATCCTGGATGCTGCCGGGAATGGCGGCGATCCGGTCGAGCAACTGTTCGTCGAGCAGGAAATTCTGGCCGAGCGCCTTGCTGGCCTGAAGCCCATGGGCGGCGATCACGTCGCGCAGCGGCGGCAGAGTGGAGCGGGCGTCAGCCGGCATAGGCAATCCGTGCGCGGGCGGCTTCGGCCGCCATCTTGAGGGCGGCGATCATCGCGCCGGGATTGGCGCTGTCGGTGCCGGCAATGCCGAAGGCGGTGCCATGATCGGGCGAGGTGCGCACGATCGGCAGGCCCAGGGTGATGTTGACGCCATCGTCGAAGTTCAGCGTCTTGATCGGGATCAGCGCCTGATCATGATACATGCAGAGCGCCGCGTCATAGGCTTCGCGGGCGCGGGCATGGAACATGCCGTCGGCCGCCAGCGGGCCGACAATGTCGATCCCTTCGGCGCGCAGCGCTTCGATTGCCGGGCGGATCACCTCGATCTCCTCGCGGCCGAGTGCGCCATTCTCCCCGGCATGCGGGTTGAGGCCGGCGACGGCGAGACGGGGGCGGGCGATGCCGAAATTGCGCTGCAACCCCTTCACCGTGGTGAGGGCGCGGGCGCGGATCAGGTCGATTGTCAGCGCCGAAGGCACATCGGCCAGCGCGATATGGATGGTGATCGGCACCACCTTGAGCGACGGGCCGGCGAGCATCATGACCGCGTTCTGGGCCGAGACGCCGCAACGTTCGGCGACGAATTCGGTCTGGCCCGGATGGGTGAAGCCGACGCCGTACAGCTGTTCCTTGCCGACCGGCGCGGTGACGATGCCGGCAGCCGATCCGGTGCGGGCAAGGCCGACCGCGACCTCCAGTGCCTGGAAAGCGGTGCGGGCGCCATCGATGCTGGGCGTGCCGGGCACGATCTCGCCCGCTTCGGCCACCTGCATGCAGGGCAGAGCGCGCTCGAACACCTGCGCGGCTTCCTCGGGCGATCCGACGATCTCGACCGGGCCGAGCCACACCGCGCGCAGCGATGCGGCATCGCCGACGGCGAAGAAGGTGGGCAGGCCACGCGCTTCGCGCATGACCCATGCCTTGGCCACGATTTCCGGTCCGATGCCTGCCGGGTCGCCGAGTGAGACGGCGAAGGGCGGCAGGCTGACCGGATCAGTTATATTCGATAACGGCATCGCGGCGAAGATCGCGCAGATAGATGCGAGCGCGCTTGTTGACGCGTTCCTCTTCCAGCTGGGCCTGGATCTGTTCGGGATTGGGGGCGTTGGCCGACTGCGGCTCGTCGCGGCCGCAGACGATCAGAACGCGGACGCCATCGTTGATCGAGCCGAAGGGCGGGGTGGATTCGCCGACCTGCAGATTGACCAGAATGTCCTGCAGCTGGGGCGGCAGGTCGCGCAGCTTCACATTGTCATTGTCGACCACGTCGGCGCCGATGCGGGCACCGATCTCGTTCGCCTGGCCGCAGCCCTTGATCTCCTTGACCGCGGCGGCGAAGGTCGCGGCCTTCTGGCTCGCGGCTTCCTTGCTGGTGCCGGCCGGGAAGAGGACCGACAGCTGCTTGAGGCTGAGCAGCGAATCGCGCGGATCGGCGGTCAGCACCTTGCGCTTGTCCATCAAGTAGATGATCGACATGCCGCCCACCGTCTCGATCGGGCCGGCGAGCTGGCCGACCTGCAATTCGGTGGCGGCCTGCGCCAGTTCGGTCGGCAGCTGGCTGGGGCGGACCCAGCCGAGATCGCCGCCGACGACGGCGGTGGAGGCTTCGGAGAACTGACGGGCATAGGCGGCGAAGCTGCCGCCCTGCTTGATCTGTTCGATGATGTTGCGCGCGTTGGCCGTGATCTGGTCACGGTTTTCCGGTGTCGAGGACAGGTAGATTTCGCTGATCCGCACTTCGTCGCTACCCTTGGCAGCGTTGAGGCGATCGACCACCGACTTCACTTCGTCTTCGGAAACGTTGACGAAGGGCTGGATGTTGCGGCGGAGCAGGCGGCTCCAGGCCAGTTCGCCCTCGATCTGGCGCTTGATGCTGCTGGCCGAGCTGCCCTGTTCGCGCAGATACTGGTCGAACTGGGTAGGCGACTTGCGGAAATTGGCCGCGACGCGCTCATAGCTCTGGTTCACTTCGGCCGGATCGATCTTGATGTCGTTGGCCGCCGCTTCCTGAATCTGCAGCGTTTCGTCGATCAGGTTGCGCAGAACCTGGACGCGCAGCCGTTCCTTTTCCTCGGCCGACACCTTGCCGCCATTGGCGGTGATGATCAGGGCCAGGCGCTGATCGACATCGGTGCCGGTGATGATGCGGCCGTTCACGATCGCCGTCGCCTTGCGGACATTGGGATCATTCTTGCCGAAGATGGTGACATCCTTGGGCAGATTCAGGCCCTGATCGGCGTCATCGTCGACGGCCTGGGCCGACACGGTCTGTGCCGCCATGCCCAGAAGGGCGGTGGACAGAAGCAGGGTGCGCAGGCCCGAGCGAACGGATTTGGGCGAGAAAACGACAGAAAGCATCGTCGGCAAAAATCTCCAATACGGTCGGGAGCCAATGCCCCGTTCCGCCTTAACCGGTCCTGAGCGGACGGCGGGAAGGCAGTTCCTTATATGCCAATATTGCGAAAAGCCAGCCGCAGCTGGAAGCTGTTGCCGGCGCGCGCGTCACCGTTGGTCTGATAGTCGCGCCGCCATGTAAAGCCCAGCGTCAAACAATCATCCTCATAGGCAACGCCGAGGCGCTGGCGCACGGGCTCATAGCCGTCGGCCGTGGTGCCCGGATCTTCCTGTGCGCCGGTCAAGTCGATGACGGTCGAGCCGAACACCGACCAGAAGCGGGCGAACTGGATGCGGCCGCCAAGGCGCAGTTCCTCGCGGTCCTGCAGATCCTCCAGCGTGATATTGGCGTTGCGGTTGAGGCGCAAATAGCTGATCTGGGCATAGGTCTTCTTGCTGCCCACGGTCGCGTCGACCTCGTTCCGGCGGACCGCCAGATTGTCCTTGTCGACCCGGAAGCGCTGGGTGAAGCTGACGAAATCCTTGTAGCGGATGGTCCAGCGGCCGACGATGTCGGACATGCGGTCGGACAGGCCGGTGCCGTCGGGCAGGATGCTGGCGCGGTTGTCGAGCCGGTAGCTCTGGCCGACATTGGCATCGAGCGTGAAGTCGGGCAGCGCCAGATTATATTCCAGGCCATAGGTGATGCGGCTCGAATCCTCGAACCGGTCATAGCCTGCGAAGCGGTTGAGCGCGAAGAGGTTGCTGTCCTCCAGATCGACCGACCGGGCATCCTCATTCGGCACCGACAGGTTGGCGAGATGGGGGGAGGCGACGATCTGGACGCGTGGGGCGATACGCTGCACGCCGCCGAAGGCCTCGCCCATGAAGGGCCAGCGCATGTCGACCGCGGCGGCGGCGATGCCGCGCGCCTTCCAGCCCGGATCGCCGGCATAGCTGATCGTGTCGGTCAGCAGATTGTCGCTGCTGTGATAGACGTCGCCGCGCAGATAGGTGGTGAAATTCACTTCCTGGCCAAGGCCGGTCAGCTTGCGCAGATTCCATTCGAACGCGGCAAAGGCGCGCTGGGTATCCTGCCCCTCGGTCCGGGTGATCGCCAGCGTATTGGCCTGGAACTGCATCTGGCCGCCGAGCAGCGGGTCCTTCATCCGCAGCCGATAATCCATGACCGGCAGGGCGATCGGCATCTGGCCCTGAGGGTCATCGACGCGCAGCGTCTGCACCGCCCAGCCGGCGAGTGAGAAATAGCTGTTCTCGCCGATCCGCTGGACGCCCAGGGTCGAACGCAGCCGGTCGTCGCGGCTGATGTCGTAGCGGCGCAGGAAGGTGCGGTCGGTGGCGACCCGGATCGAGCCGTTGACGCTCCATTCGGGCGACAGCTGCATGCCGCCACTGGCGTCGATCGCGCCGCGAATATCCTTTTGCGAATCGGTCGGCGTGATGCCGCTCGACCGGCTGCCATAGGTGGCATAGCCGGTGATCTGATAGGCACCGCGATCGTAGAGATGGCGGAAATTGCCTTCGATCATCGGCAGCGAATCGCTGTAGACGTGCGGCGTGACGGTCAGGTCGCGATTGGGCGCGAGCTTGAGATAATAGGGGACCGCGACCTCGAAGCCATTGACCCGGTCATAACGGATATTGGGGACCAGAAGGCCGCTGCCGCCATCGTCGCCGACCGGATGCGACAGGCCCGGCACCGGGATCAAAGGCAGGCCGAACAGCTCGACATTGGCGCGGGTATAGGAGACGCGCTGCTTGGTCGGGTCATAGACGACCTTGACCGCGTTGATCTGCCAGGTCGGTTCCTTGGGGCAACCGTCGCTGCCCTCCACCGGACAGCCGGTATAGGCGGCGTGGTGCAACGTATAGACGCCATTGACCCGCTCGCCCTTGGTCGCGGCCATGCGGCCACCCTTCTGGAGGACCAGCAATATATTGTCGACCGCGCCATCCTTGAGCGTATCGGTGACATCGAAGCGGTCGCCATAGGCGACATTGCCGTCGGGATCGATCACCGAGACGGCGCCCTGTGCCTCGACCTTGCCGGTGTTGCGGTCCCACACGATCTTGTCGGCGCGCAGCCGGTTGCCGTCGCGCAGCAACTGGACATTGCCGGTGGCGGTCACGATTTGGCTGTTGGTGTCATATTCCAGCGTATCGGCGGCGAAGCCGATTTCCTGGTCATTGTCGGGCACTGGCGCGTCGGGCGCGCTGATCGGCGTCTGGGGCTCGTTCAGCTTGGGCTCGGGCGCCTGTTGCGCATGGGCCAGCGGCGCCGCGAGCAGGCAGGACGAGGCAGCGCCGGCAAGCAGCGCCTGTTTGAACGACAGGGGAAACACGGAAATCTGCAAGCGTAGGGGCCTCTTTGTGGGCACTTCTGGTCCCTGCCTATCGCACTGCTTGGCCCGCGCCGCAATCGCTGCTCGCATTCGGGACGGCGGAAATCCGCCGAATGGCTTTGCAGAGCGGCAAAGCCGCACTATCTGGCTGAAACAAGAACGACACGGCATTCCAGAGAAAAGGCCCCCAGATGGACATCCAATTCAGCCCCACGCGCCCCCAGGTCGACACGTTGGTCCTTGCCGTGGCGAAGGGGACTGTCGACAGCCTGCCGCTCGCCGCATCGGCCACGCTGGTCGCCGGCGCCGCCGCCGCGCGCTTCGCCGGTGAGGCGGGCGGCAGCGTCGAGAGCTTCGTCGAGGAAGACGGCGCGGTGCTGCGCGTCCTGCTGCTGGGCATCGGCAATGGCAGCGCGGCCGACCTGGAGCGGGCCGGCGGCGCGTTGACCGCCAAGCTGTCGACCAGCGGCGCGACCCACGCAGCGGTCGAATTCCCGGCCGGCGTAAGCGGCGAGGATGCCGCCCGGCTGGGCCTGGGCGCGCTGCTGCGCAGCTGGCGGATCGACACCTATCGCACGCGTCAGCCCGAAAAGGCCAAGCCGACGCTGGCGACCGTGACGATCGTCGCAAACAGCGCCGAGCTCGAATGGGCCAAGTTGTCGGCGGTCGCCGCCGGTGTCGCCTTCACCCGCGAACTGGTGTCGGAACCGGCCAACATCCTCTATCCCGAAAGCTTCGTCGAGCGCTGCCAGCATCTGGCCGAGCTGGGCGTCAAGATCACCGTGCTGGACCGTGCGGCGATGACGGACCTCGGCATGGGCGCGCTGCTGGGTGTGGCGCAGGGGTCGGCGCGTGAAGCGCGGCTGCTGGCGATGGAATGGGACGGCACCGATGGCGCCGCCGACAAGCCGGTCGTGTTCGTCGGCAAGGGCGTGACCTTCGATACCGGCGGTATCTCGCTCAAGCCTGGCCCCGGCATGGAAGACATGAAGTGGGACATGGGCGGCGCCGGCGCCGTCGCTGGTGCCATGAAGGCGCTGGCCGGTCGCAAGGCCAAGGCGCGCGTCGTCGGCATCTGTGGTCTGGTCGAGAATATGCCCGACGCCAATGCGCAGCGCCCCGGCGACATCGTGACGTCGATGTCGGGCCAGACGATCGAGGTGCTGAACACCGACGCCGAAGGCCGGCTGGTGCTGTGCGACGCGGTGACCTGGGCGCAGAAGACCTATGAACCCGAAGTGGTGATCGACCTCGCCACCCTGACCGGCGCGATGATGATCGCGCTCGGCAGCGAGCATGGCGGCCTGTTCGCCAACGACGATGCGCTGGCCGACGACCTGCTGGCGGCGGGCAAGACCAGTGGCGAGAAGCTGTGGCGCTTCCCGCTGTCGGAGGCTTATGACAAGCTGATCGACAGCCCGATCGCCGACATGAAGAATATCGGCCCGCGCTTCGCTGGCTCGATCACCGCTGCCCAGTTCATCAAGCGCTTCGTCAACGAAGGCGTGAAGTGGGCGCATCTCGACATTGCCGGCATGGTCTGGTCGGACAAGCCCGGCGCCACTGCCGACAAGGGCGCGACCGGCTATGGCGTGCGCCTGATCGACCAGCTGGTGGCCGACAAGTTCGAGCGCTGAAGCCGGTGCAGGTCGACTTCTACCAGCTCAGCCGCGATCCCGTGGAAGGGGTGCTGCCCGCGATCGCGGCACGCATCCTGGACATGGGCGCGCGGCTGCTGGTGGTGGCCGACGAGCCGGAACGGCTGGCCCGCATATCGGCGGGCCTGTGGGCGGGGCCACCCGAAAGCTTCCTGGCCAATGGCCTGGCAGGCGACGGGGTGGACGCCGCCCAGCCGGTGCTGCTGGCGCAGAGTTGCGACGCTGCCAATGGCGCCAGGCATATCGCGCTGGCGGACGGGGTATGGCGGGAAGAAGCGCTGGCCTTCGAACGGGCCTTCTATTTCTTCGACGCGGATACGATCGACGGGGCGCGGGCCAGTTGGCGGGCGCTCAGCAAGCGTGAGGGTGTGACCCCGCGCTTCTGGCGGCAGGAAGGCCGCAAATGGGTGCAGGGGCCGTGAATGCCCGGAAATAGGGACTTCTACCGAGCCCACTCGCGCCCCTCTTGCGAAGTGATCCGGCCCGGTCTAAAGGGCGCGCAACTTTATTCCAACAATCCGGAGTTATGAGGGCCATGGCCGTCACGCGCACTTTTTCGATCATCAAGCCCGACGCAACCCGTCGCAACCTGACCGGCGCCGTCACCAAGATGCTGGAAGAAGCCGGCCTGCGCGTCGTCGCTTCCAAGCGCATCCGCATGAGCCGCGAACAGGCCGAGGGCTTCTACGCCGTTCACAAGGAACGCCCCTTCTTTGCTGACCTGGTTGCCTTCATGATCTCGGGCCCGGTCGTCGTCCAGGTTCTGGAAGGCGAAAACGCCGTGACCCGCAACCGCGACATCATGGGCGCCACCAACCCGGCCAATGCCGACGCCGGCACCATCCGCAAGGAACTGGCCGAATCGATCGAAGCCAATTCGGTCCATGGTTCGGACAGCGAAGAAAATGCCGCGATCGAGATCGCCTATTTCTTCAAGCCCGAAGAAATCGTCGGCTAAACCCGACACCCGTCCCCGGACGAGCAAAAGGCCCGGCGCTCCCGCAAGGAGCGGCCGGGTTTTTTGTGGTTGGGGATGACGGATTTGGGTGGGAACAAGACATAGCCCCTCCCTTCCAGGGAGGGGTTGGGGTGGGTGGCGAGCGTAGCGAGCTTCTGCCCTATCGACCGTAGACCGCCGCTACGCGGCGCACCCACCCCCGGCCCCTCCCTGGAAGGGAGGGGAGTAGGAAACGTCCGCTTCTGGTCGCTTGCGGCCTGCCTGAACGTGGCCGTGCGGCTCTAGCGTTTCGTCTGACGGGCCCAGCGGGTGTCGATCTGGGACTGGGCGCTGGCGCCCTGGGCGTGGCCGACGAGGGAGAGGCCGCGCAGGGTGAGCTTGTGGCCGGACAACCATTTGCCGGCGATGCCATAGCCGATGTCGTAGACGGCGGAATCGCTGTGGGTGTCGCCATTGACGACGAACTGGGTGACGATGGTCACCGGCAGTTTCTCGTCGCCGATGCTGTCATCGGGCAGCTTCGCGGCATTGCGCGCCTTTTTCAGCGCATCCTCGAACCAGCCGGCCTCGATCCGCGGTTCGCCGGTGGTGTCGACCGGGGCGATGCCGAGTGCCCTGGGGAAATGGATGGTCTGGCTCTGCACCAGTTGATCGGGGTCGGCGGGCTTGAGCGTCAGGCGGCTGTCGCCATCGGCCGCGGCGTTGAGCACCAGCCGGGCGGCGCGGGCGGAGGCCTTGCTGCTTTCGGCGGCCTTGCTGGCGCGCTCGTCCTTCTTGTCGGCCCAGTTGAGATAGAGGGTGAGGGCGGAGATCAGCACCGCCGCCACCGCCAGCAATTCGCCCAGCGTGATCCAGCGACGGCGGATGCGGGCGGCTTCCTCCTTGCGGGTCTCCTGCTTGGCCTCGGGGCTGTCGCTCATCGGGTCAGGCCGTCTGGGGCGGGACTTCGAACTTGTCGATCACCCATTCCTCGGCCTGCGCCTCGCCGATCCATTCCTGCATCCAGGGATGGGCGATGATCGCGCGCATATAGGCTTCGGCAAAGCGGGCGACTGGCAGCTGATAGGTGATGAAGCGGGTAACGACCGGCGCGAACATCAGGTCGACGGCGCCGAACTCGCCGAACAGGAAGTCGCCCTCGCCACCATAGCGGGCGCGGGCCTGGGCCCAGAGCTGCATGATACGGCTGATGTCGTGGGCGACGGCCTCCGACGGCGGGACCGGGTCATAGATCTGGCGGATGTTCATGCTGTGCTCGCGGCGGAGTGCGGCGAAGCTGCTGTGCATTTCGGCCGCCATCGAGCGGGCCATGGCGCGGGCACCCGGATCGGTCGGCCAGAACTGGTCGCCCCCGGCCTTTTCATTGAGATATTCGACGATGGCCAGGCTGTCCCACACGACGATGTCGTCGCCATCCCACAGGATCGGCACCTTGCCGGAGGAGGGGGCGAACTCATCGCCCTCGCGACGCTTTTCCCATTCCTCGTCATAGAGGGGGACCACCACTTCCTCGAACGGAAGGCCGGAGAGCTTGCACGCCAGCCAGCCGCGCAGCGACCAGCTCGAATAGGCCTTGTTGCCAATGAACAGCTTCATCATGGCCATGTCTTAGCCGGGCGGGCTTCGATAAGTCGAGAGCCGATAGAGAGGGCTTTCCACTTCGCGTCGAAACGCCTAAGGGGCGGCCATCCCCGGGGGGCCGCTCATGCGCGGCTGAGAGGTGGTCAGCAGACCACGACCCGCTGAACCTGATCCGGCTGATACCGGCGTAGGGAGGGCAAGGCGGCAGGTCCGTCGTCCCTCCTGTGGAGTGGACGTGAGATGAAGACTGCCCGATTGCCCCATGGTGGAAGCGCCTGCCTGACGCTGGCCCTGTTAATGATTGCATCGCCCGCGATGGCGGAGGATGAGCTGGACCAGTCGACCAATATCCAGGTCGTCGGCCATCCCGACCCCGAAGGCCTGTTGCCCGATCAGAGCGCGCCCAAGGCGGTCAGCGCGATCTCCACCGACTTCATCATCAAGCAGGCGCCGACGCTCAACGCCTTCCAGCTGGTCAATCTGCTGCCCGGCGCCAATGTCTCGTCCAGCGACCCCTATGGCCTGTCGGCATCGTCCAGCCTGACGCTGCGCGGCCTGGGCCAGGACCAGATCGGCGTGCTGATGGAAGGCGCGCCGCAGAACGACATCGGCTATTATTATGCCTATCCCTCGCAATTTGCCGATGCGGAGAATGTGCGGCAGGTGATGCTGGCACAGGGCGCGGCAGATATTGACTCGCCGGTGGTCGCGGCGGCCGGCGGCCTGTTGTCGCTGACGCTGGATGATCCAAAGGCGGAGGCGGGGGGGCTCGTCAACCTGTCGGTCGGTTCCTATGACGAGCGGCGCGTCTTTGCGCGGATCGACACGGGACGGATCGGATCGACCGGGCTGAAGGCCTTTATTTCCTATTCCAACAACCGCGCCGACAACTGGCGCGGGGCGGGCCATGACCAGCGCCAGCATATCGACGCCAAGCTGCTGAACGAATGGGGCGATGGCAACCGCGCGAGCATCGCCTTTTCCTTCAACGACGCCAAGACATCGACCTATCCCAGCCCGAGCAAGGCGGACTGGGAAGCCTCTGGTCGCGGCTATAATTTCGACGAGACCTATAGCGAGGGGAATACCAACTACTGGCGCCTCTATCGCGCGCCGTTCCGCAATTTCTACGTCGCGGCGCCCGTCCACCTGAAGCTGAGTGATACGCTCAGCTTCGACAGCAGTGCCTATCTGCAGATGGGGCATGGCAATTCGCCCTATGGCACGCAGCTCGCCACCACCGGCAATTATCTGGGCACCGAGGAACTGACCCAGCCGATCGACCTGCCCGGTGCGGTCGATGGCGTCGCAACGGTGCTGGGCAACTGGACCGGCAAGCAGTTCCGCGTCGGCGACGTCAGCAAGCTGACGCTGCAGGCCGGCGCGCATCGGATCGTCGCTGGCCTGTGGTTCGACTATGGCACCGACCGGGTGACGCAATCCTATACGTCGATCGATGCCGATGGCCGCCCGGTCGACCAGTGGGGCTATCAGGACAAGGCGATCCGCACCGCCGACGGGCGCCTGCTCGCCTATGAAAATCAGCGCACCAAGACAGTCACCAAGGGCTTCTTCCTGTCCGACAGCATTGCGGTGACGCCCAAGCTGGGCATCGACATCGGTTTCAAGGGCGTCAACCTGCTGCGCAACGGCCGCAATTATCTGCCCGGTCCGCAATCGACGGTGCGGATCGACAGCTTCGCCGCGCTGCCGCGGGCGGCGATCCATTATCAGCTGGACGACCGGCAGCAGCTGTTCGCCAACATCACCACCAATTTCCGCACGCCTAACGAGTTCGCGCTCTACAACAGCTATTATGGCGGCGAACTGGTGAGCCAGGGCACCGACGGCCTGAAGAATGAATATTCGATCTCGCAGGAACTGGGCTATCGCTATATCGGCCCCAGCCTGTCCTTCTCGCTGACCGGTTTCCATTATCATTTCCGCAACCGCCAGGTGGCGACGGTGATCGACAGCGGCGGCGCGCTGGTCAATTCGACCATCAATGCCGGCAGCCAGAGCAGCTATGGCCTGGACGGCGAGATCGACTATCGCCCGGCCAAGGGGATGAGCATCTATGCCTCGGCCGAATATCTGCACACGCGGCTGAACGACGATCTGGCGATCAACGGCGATTATCTGCCGACCAGGGGCAAGCGGGCGGTGTCGGCCCCCAGCTTCCAGTTTGCGCTGGGCAGCACCTATGATGATGGTCGGCTGTTCGGCAGCAGCGCGCTCAAATATGTCGGCCGCCAATATGCGACCTTCATGAATGACGAGAGCATCAAGGGCTATGCCACGCTGGACCTGTCGGTCGGCGTCCATTTGGCCGGGCTGATCGACGCGCAGGTGATGGACCTGCGCATCAACGCGATCAACGTCACCAATCCGCGCGTCCTGTCGGGCGTCTATTCGATCAGCACCAACGCGCAGGACACGGTCGGGCGTAACGGCACGCTGATCGCCGGTTCGGCGCCGACCTATTATGTCGGCAGCGGGCGCGCCGTGGTGGCGACGCTGTCGCGCGCCTTCTGACGATGAGCGCCGCCGCCCCGCATCTGGTCCATGGCATGGGGCTGGCGCTGGAGGCGCCGGCCTGGCCGGCGATCACGGTGGACGAGGCGGCGGCGGTGCTGGCCCATTTTCCCGACGCTGGCCGGCTGGCGGCGCTGGCCTGGCATTCGCCGCGCCCCTTTTCGGCGGCGGCGCTGGTCGAGACGGATCGTGGCCCGCTGTTCCTGAAGCGGCATCACCAGAGTTTGCGCACGCCGGCGGCGCTGGCCGAGGAGCATGGTTTCATGGCGCATCTGCGCGGTGCCGGGCTGGCGGTGCCCGATGTGCTGCGCGCCGCCGATGGCGCCGGCGCGATGGCGCTGGGCGAATGGAGTTACGAACTGCATCGTCAGGCACAGGGCCTCGATCTCTATCGCGATCGCCAGTCCTGGACGCCCTTCCTGTCGCCCGATCATGCCTTTGCGGCCGGCGTCGCGCTGGCGCAACTGCATCGGGCGGCGGCCGGTTTCGATGCGCCGGTACGCGGGGCGCATCCGCTGGTGTCGAGCTTCACCATATTGCCTGCCGTTGATCCGCTGGCCGCAGCGGAGGCCTATGTCGCGGCGCGGCCGGCGGTGGCGGCCTTTCTGGCGGACCTGCCCTGGCGGTCGGAACTGGCGCGGCTGTTCGCGGCATTGGGGGAGGGGCTGGCGCCGCGGCTGGCGGAGCAGCCTGCGCTCTGGACCCATAATGACTGGCATCCCTCCAACCTGCTCTGGTCGGCGCAAGGCGCGGTCAGCAGCATCTTCGATTTCGGCCTGTCGACCCGCAACTGCGCACTGCATGATCTCGCCACCGCGATCGAACGGACGGTGATCCCCTGGCTGACGCTGGATCAGGGGCGGTTGGCCGAGCCGGCAGATGTGGATGGGGCGCTAGCCTTGTTGGCGGGCTATCGCAGTGTCCTGCCGCTGGCGCCTGCCGAGATCGATACGCTGCTGCGCCTGCTGCCGCTGGTCCATGTCGAGTTTGCGCTGACCGAAATCGACTATTTCTTCGGCATATTGGCCGATCGCGAAGGCGCGATGCTGGCCTGGCAGGCTTATCTGGTCGGCCATGCCGACTGGTTCCTGTCGGGGGCGGGGCAGGGCTTTCTGGCGCAACTCCGCGAGGGAGTGGTGGGCTGATGTCTGTGCTGGAGATCATTGCCGTCATCATCAGCTTCCTCGGCATCTGGCTGACGGCGCGGCGGCATTTGCTGTGCTGGCCGATCAACCTGATGGCCTGCGCCCTGTATGCCAAGCTGTTCCTCGACGTGCGCCTCTATGCCGACATGGTGCTGCAGGCCCTGTTCGGTATCGCCATCGTCTATGGCTGGATCGGCTGGGCGCGGGGCAAGCGCGACGACGGCGAGGTAAGGGTGGTGCCGCTGCCACCGATGCGGGCCGCCAAGGGGCTGGCGCTGGGCGCACTCTGTGCCGGCGCGATCGGCTGGTTCACCCATCATTATACCGATGCGGCGCTGCCCTGGATGGATTCGGCGCTGAGCAGTTTCAGCCTGGTCGCCCAATATTGGACGGCGCGGCGCCATGCCGCGAGCTGGCTGCTGTGGATCGCGGTCGACATTTTCTATGTCGGCATGTTCGTGTTCAAGGGATTGTGGCTGACCGCTGGTCTCTATGCCGCGATGATCGGACTGGCGGTGCTGGGCTATTGGCGCTGGCGGCAGGCGATGCGTCGCAACACAGCCTGAACAAGGCTGCTGCCTTGAGTCGGCAGGGATCGGATCTATCTGGAAAATGGAGGCCCGAGCCGGAATCGAACCGGCGTGCAAGGATTTGCAGTCCTCTGCGTCACCACTCCGCCATCGGGCCTTCCGTGCGGTGGAGGCGGCAAATGTCCGCCTTTGATCGCAAAGTCAAGCGCGGGAAGGCGAACAATCCCAAGAATCTCGCTCTCCATCGTGGAAAGCCGCTTGGCGCGGGGGAAATGCTGATTTAGAGGTCCGGTAATCCCCTAAGTGTATTGCATTGCCAATACAGTTGTGCCAAGCGAGGAACTATCGTGACCGAGCAGAACTTTTCTTCGATGCGGACCGCCATGGTCGAGAGCCAGCTGCGCACCAGCGCCGTGGACGATCAGCGCGTGATCGCCGTGATGGCGAAGGTGCCGCGCGAGGACTATGTCCCCGCCGAGCGCCGGGCCATGACCTATGTCGATCGCCCGATCCCGCTGGACGGCGACCGTGCGCTGAACCCGCCGCTGGTCACTGGCCGTCTGCTCAAGGAAGCCGATGTCCAGGCCGGCGAGAAGGTGCTGCTGATCGGCGCCGCGACCGGTTACAGCGCGGCGCTGCTCGCCGAGCTGGGTGCGCAGGTGACGGCAGTGGAGGTCGAGGGTGGCGCAGAGATCGCGGTGCCCGGCGTGACCGTGGTGCGCGGCCCGCTGGCCGCCGGCGCATCGGCCGGTGCGCCCTATGATGTTCTTTTCATTGACGGCGCGGTGGAGGAAGTCCCGGCTGCGCTCGTCCAGCAGCTAGTCGATGGGGGACGGGTGGTGACGGGCGTCGTCGAACGCGGTGTCGCTCGCCTGTGCAGCGGCCGCGCGGTGGCGGGCGTGCTGGGTCTCGCCAGCCTTACCGACATGGAAATGGTCGTGCTTCCCGGTTTCGCCGCGCCGGAGCAGTTCGTTTTTTGAGACAGGATAGATGACAGCAAAGCGTATGACCCTTCGGCGCCAAGCCGCTACAGCCTTGCTGTTGCTATCCTCCTCCATGGCAGGGGTGGCGCATGCCGAAACCCTGCAGGGCGCGCTGGCCAAGGCCTATCGCACCAACCCGACCCTGACCGGCGCACGCGCCGGTCAGCGGGCGACGGACGAGAATGTCCCGATCCAGAAGGCAGCGGGGCGGCCCACGGCCAATTCGCAGCTCCAGTTCCAGGAACTGGTCATCCGCCCGTCGAACAGCTTCCTGGCGCCGCATCGGTCCGCCAGCGCCAGCGGCAGCATCGATGTGCCCATCTATTCCGGCGGCACCGTGCGCAACAGCGTGAAGGCGGCGGAAACGCGCGTCGAATCGGGCCAGGCGAATCTGCGCGGGACCGAGGCGAGCGTGTTCTCGCAGACGGTCGCCGCCTATATGGATGTGATCCGCGATATCGCGCTGGTGTCGCTCAATGCCGCGAATGTGAAGGTGCTGGAGGTCAATCTCCAGGCGACCAACGACCGGTTCGAGGTCGGCGATGTCACTCGCACCGACGTCGCCCAGTCCGAATCGCGTCTGGAACTGGCCCGCTCCGACCTGCAGCGCGCCGAATCCAACCTGATCACCAGCCGCGAAAATTATATCGCGATGGTCGGCGAGGCGCCGGTCGATCTGGAATCGCCGCCCGCTCTGCCGGGCCTGCCGGCCGATCCCGACAGCGCCGTGCGCGTCGCGCTGGCCGATAATCCCGATATCCTGGCTGCGCAGAAGTCGCGTGAGGCGGCGCGTTATGACGTGAAGGCGGCCAAGGGCGCCACGCTGCCGACCCTGAGCGGTTTCAGCCAGGGCAGCTATACCGACTATATGGACAAGGACATTGCGGCCAACAAGCAGGCGGCCGTTGGTGCGACCCTGACCATTCCCTTCTATCAGGGCGGTCGCCCGGCCGCGCAGGTGCGCCAGAACCAGGCGCTCGAGTCGCAGGCGATCGAGCGGCAGATCGAGGTCGAGCGCGGCGTGATCTCGCAGGCGCGCGCCGCCTATGCCGCGTTGCAGGCGTCGCTGCGCACGATCCAGTCGAGCCAGAAGGCGGTCGATGCCGCCGAACTGTCGCTGGAAGGCGTGCGGGCGGAAAATTCGGTCGGCAGCCGCACCATCCTCGACATCCTCAATGCCGAGCAGGAATCGCTCAACGCCAAGGTTGAGTTGGTGACCGCGCGCCGCAATGCCTATGTCGCCGGCTTCACCCTGCTGGCCGCGATGGGCCATGCCGAGGCCGATGATCTGGGCCTGGAAAGCGGCACCCTCTATGACCCGATGGTCAATTACGACCGGGTCGAGGGCAAGTGGTTCGACTGGGACTATGACGGCAAGCCCCAGGCGGTTTCGACACGTACCGTTGACACGCCGGCTCAAAACGCCAAAGTCGATGCCGCGCAGCCTTAACCGCTTGTTAACCTGAACAGGTAATCTTGGCGGAATAGGTGCGGAATGAAATTTGGACGGGAATTATCCATGGGTGACATGACCAAGGAACCCTCGATGGAAGAGATACTCTCGTCCATCAAGCGGATCATCGCCGAAGAGGGCGAGGACGCCGTTCAGGCCGCGCCGCAGCGCCGCCAGAAGACCCCGATCGACCTGAGCGCCGCGTCCCATGCGGTGATGTCGGCCGAGGTCGAGGAAGTGCTGGAACTGACCGACGAGATTCCGGTGGAGGAAGTGATGCCCGCGCCCAAGTCGACCCGCGCCGTGAAGGCTGTGGCCCCGTCCGAATCGGACGGCGACTCGATCCTGTCGGTGGAAAGCGAAGTGGCCGCGCGTCATTCGCTTTCGGCCCTGTCCACCATGCTGGTCAGCCCGCGCGAGGGCGAGGACAATACGCTTGAAGCTCTGGTTCGCTCGATGCTGCGGCCGATGCTCAAGGAATGGCTCGATGCGCGCCTGCCCGCGCTGGTCGAGGACATGGTCGCCAAGGAAATCTCCCGCATCACCGGCCGCTGAGGCCGACAGGCAGCCGATCGCGCGCCGGCCTCTTGCCGGGGGCGTAAGGCGCGCCTAGACCACGGATCATCTCATCGACGCGCCCGGCCGTGCATCGCATGCGCCGGCACGCCGTGTTTTCGATCCGAGGGTGATTTTTCCATGAAACATATCCTGCTTGCCGGCCTTGGCGCACTGGCCCTGTCGCCGATGCTGTCGTCTGCGCTGGTGGCGCCGGCGGCTGCCCGTCCTTTCACGCCCAATGACATGGTGTCGCTGGACCGGGTGTCGTCGCCGACCGTATCGCCGGACGGCAAGTGGATGGCCTATCAGCTGCGCAGCACGGATCTCGCCGATAATCGCGGCCGCACCGACCTCTATCTGCTGGCGATCGACAAGGCGGGGCAGGCGCCCCGGCTGATCGCGTCGGTGCCCGACAAGAATGAGGCATCGCCGGTCTTTTCGGCCGACGGCAGCGCGCTTTATTATGTCTCCAATGCCGGCGGTGACGACCAGTTGTGGCGCGCGCCGATCGCTGGTGGTCAGCCGGTGCAGATCAGCAAGGCGCCCGGCGGCATTTCCGGCTTCCTGCTGAGCCCCCAGGGTGACAAGGTGGCGCTGTGGGCCGACCGCCCGGTCGGTACGCGCACGATCGACGATGTGAAGGCGCCGACCCCACCAAGCGCAGGCAGCGGCCGGGTCTATGACCAGCTGTTCGTGCGCCACTGGGATACGTGGAGCGATGGCCAGCGTTCGCAAATCTTCGTCATGCCGGTCGCGGGCGGCAAGGCGGTGTCGGTGATGGGCGGCCTGGTCGGCGACAGCCCGTCCAAGCCGTTCGGCGGGGCGGAGGAACTGGCCTGGAGCGCGGATGGCAAGACGCTGTTCTTCACCCTGCGCGAGGCTGGGCGGATCGAGCCGCTGTCGACCAATCTCGACATCTTCAGCGTGCCGGCCGATGGCAGCGCCAAGCCGGTCAACCTGACCGACGCGAATGACGCGACCGACACGATGCCGGTGGTGTCGCCCGACGGCAAATGGCTGGCCTATGCCGCGATGAAGCGGCCCGGCTATGAAGCCGATCGGCTGGTCCTGATGCTGCGCAACATCGCCACAGGCGAGACGCGCGCGCTGACGCAGGGCTGGGATCGTTCGATCGGCTCGATCGCCTGGGAAACGCATGGCAAGGGGCTGCTGGTCACCGCCAATGACGTACTCGACAATCCGGTGTTCCGCGTCGATGCCGCATCGGGCAAGGTGACGCGCCTCACCGAAAAGGGTCATGCTGGCAGCGTCGTGCCGCTGCCCGATGGCGGCTTCGTCTATGCGCTGGACAGCATCCAGTCGCCGGCCGATTTCTGGAAGATGCCCGCGAAAGGCAAGCCGGTGCGCCTGACGAATGTCAACGCGCAGAAGCTGGCCGGGGTGGATGACGTGTCGGTCCAGCGCTTCAGCTTCAAGGGTGCCAATGGCGACACGGTCTGGGGACAGATCGTGAAGCCCATGGCTGCCAAGGGCAAGCTGCCGGTCGCCTTCCTGGTCCATGGCGGGCCGCAGGGCAGCTTCAACGACAGCTGGTCCTATCGCTGGAACCCCAAGGCGTTCGCCGCCCATGGCTATGCCGCGGTGATCGTCGATTTCCATGGCTCGACCGGTTATGGCCAGGCCTTCACCGACGCGATCAACCAGGATTGGGGTGGCAAGCCGCTCGAAGACCTGAAGCTTGGCCTGGCCGCGGCGGCGGCGAAGGACGCCAATGTCGACGCGGGCCGTGCCTGCGCGCTCGGCGCCAGCTATGGCGGCTATATGATGAACTGGATCGAGGGGCAGTGGGCCGACGGCTTCAAGTGCATCGTCCAGCATGACGGCGTGTTCGACGCCCGCGCCATGGCCTATGAGACCGAGGAACTGTGGTTCGACGAATGGGAGCATGGCGGCCCCTATTATGAGAAGCCGGAGGAGTTCGAGAAATGGAACCCGGTCAATCACGTCGCCCAGTGGAAGACGCCGATGCTGGTCGTGACCGGCGAGAAGGATTTCCGCATTCCCTATACGCAGGGCCTCGCCGCCTTCACCGCGTTGCAGCGGCGCGAGATTCCGTCGCGCCTGGTCGTCTTCCCTGACGAGAATCACTGGGTGCTGAAGCCCAAGAATTCGCTGCAATGGTATGACGAGGCGCTGGGCTGGCTGAACCAGTGGACCGGCGCGGCCAAGGGCAAATGAGCCTTTGAGGGGCTGGCCCGGCCTGCTATATTGACCCCATGGCAAAGATGAAGGTCGATATCGTCGATGGTCCCATCGACCTCGGCAAGCCGGGCAAGCCCAGATACCGGACCGTCCACAAGGACGGCAAGGCGGTGAAGTTGCGGGTGGTCGATGCCGATAGCCCGCAGTTCGAGGCTGAATTCCTCGCATCCTTCCGCGCCAGCGTTCGCAAGGCGCGGGAAGAGAATAAGGCGATCAGGGACAAGATTTGATCGGCAAGGGCCATGCGCGGCCGCGTCTGTGGATAGTCGCGGGCCCCAATGGCTGTGGCAAAAGCTCGGCCTATGGTCGCAGCGACGTGGCCGAATTTGATGGTTCGGTCTGGATCATCAACCCAGACCTGCTGACCGCCCGGTTGCGGGAAAGCGAAGGATTGGTGCAGGACGCCGCCAATCTGGCTGCCGTGCAGCGGATCGAGGCCTGGCTTGATGCGTCGATCGACGTGCATCAGACCATCGGCGTCGAGACCGTGCTGTCCAGTCCCAAATATCGGCGCTTGGTGGAGAAGGCGCGGGCGCGCGGCTTCGAGATACGGCTGATCTATGTCTATCTGGATTCGGTGGAGCGCCAACTGGAGCGGATCGCCTATCGCGTGGCCAAGGGCGGGCATGATGTGCCGGCCGACAAGGTGGCGGCGCGGCGCATAAGATCCTTTGCGCAACTGCGCTGGTTCTTCGACCAGGCGGATCGGGCCTGGGTGTTCGACAACAGCCTGAGCGAACCGCAACTGGTCGCCCGAAAGGGGGATGGCGGCATCACGATCCGCGCTGGTTTGCCGTCCGAAGTCATGGATAGCCTGATCTGACGTGCGCCATGCCTTGCGTGTCGTGCGGCAGGCGTTAAAGCGCGATCATGACCGAACTGCCCAAAACCTTTGACCCCGCCGCCATCGAGACCCGCTGGTACCAGCATTGGGAGGCCAATGGCCTGTTCCGTCCGGACCGTCCGGGCGCCGAACCCTTCACCATCGTCAATCCGCCGCCGAACGTGACCGGCAGCCTGCATGTTGGCCATGCGCTCGACAATACGCTGCAGGACATCGTCGTGCGCTATGAGCGGCTGCGCGGCAAGGATGCTTTGTGGGTGGTCGGCACCGACCATGCCGGCATCGCGACCCAGATGGTGGTCGAGCGGCAGCTGAACGCGGCCGGGCAGAAGCGCACCGATTTCAGCCGCGACGATTTCGTCGCCAAGGTGTGGGAATGGAAGGCGGAAAGCGGCGGTGCGATCACCAGCCAGCTGCGCCGTCTGGGCTGTTCGATGGACTGGGCCAATGAACGCTTCACCATGGACGAGGGCTTTTCCAGGGCCGTCATCAAGGTGTTCGTGGAACTGCACCAGCGCGGCCTGCTCTATCGCGACAAGCGCCTGGTCAACTGGGACCCGCATTTCCGATCGGCCATTTCCGACCTGGAGGTCGAGACCAAGGAAACGCAGGGCGGCTTCTGGCGCTTCCGCTATCCGCTGGCCGACGGCGTGACCCTGGCCGATGGCAGCGACCATATCGTCGTCGCCACCACCCGGCCGGAAACCATGCTGGCCGACATGGCGATCGCCGTGCATCCCGACGATGCCCGCTATCAGGCGGTCATCGGCAAGGAGATTCTCCAGCCGATCACCGGTCGCCGCTTCAAGATCGTCGCCGACGAACATGCCGATCCGGAACTGGGTTCGGGTGCGGTCAAGATCACGCCAGGCCATGACTTCAACGATTTCGAGGTCGGCAAGCGCGCGGGCATGAAGGCCGCGGACATGCTCAACATGTTCGATGCCGACGCCAATGTCGTGCAGACCGCCGACGGCCTGATCCCCGATCGCTTCCTGGGGCTGCACCGCTTCAAGAAGGACGGCGTGGACGGCGCGCGCGAGATCGTCGTCGCCGAGATGAAGGCGCTGGGCTTGCTGGTGCCGCATGTCACCAAGAACAAGGAGGGCGAGGAAGTCGCCGCCGATTTCGAGCCTCGCACGATCCAGACCCCCTATGGCGACCGTTCGGGCGTGGTGATCGAGCCTTGGCTGACCGACCAATGGTATGTCGACGCCGGCAAGCTGGCGGTGGCGCCGATGCAGGCGGTGCGCGACGGCCGGATCGAGATCGTCCCCAAGAGCTGGGAAAAGACCTTCTTCAACTGGATGGAGAATATCCAGCCCTGGTGTGTGTCGCGCCAGCTCTGGTGGGGCCATCAGATCCCGGCCTGGTTCGATGACGAGGGCAATGCCTATGTCGCCGAAACCGAGGAAGAGGCGCAGTTGCAGGCCGGCAACAAGACGCTGTTCCGCGATCCCGACGTGCTCGACACCTGGTTCTCGTCCGCCTTGTGGCCGTTCGGCACGCTGGGCTGGCCGGAACAGAGCGAGACGCTCAGCCGCCATTATCCCAATGACCTGCTAATCTCCGGCTTCGACATCCTGTTCTTCTGGGATGCGCGCATGGCGATGCAGGGCATGGAATTCATGGGCGATGTGCCGTGGAAGAAGCTCTATCTCCATGGCCTGGTGCGCGCGGCCGACGGCCAAAAAATGTCCAAGTCCAAGGGCAATGTGGTCGATCCGCTGGGTCTGATCGACAAGTTCGGCGCGGATGCACTACGCTTCTTCATGGCGGCGATGGAAAGCCAGGGCCGCGACGTGAAGATGGATGAGAAGCGGGTCGAGGGTTATCGCAACTTCGCGACCAAGCTGTGGAACGCGGCGCGCTTCCTGCAGGCCAATGGCGTCACCGCCTCGACCAGCCGCGAAGCGCCGCACGCCACGCTGCCGGTCAATCGCTGGATCATCGCCGAAACGGTGGCGACAGTGCAGGCGATCGACACCGCCATGGCTGAACTGCGCTTCGACGCGGGCGCCAACGCCATCTATCACTTCGTCTGGGACCAGTATTGCGACTGGTATATCGAACTGACCAAGGGTTCGATGGATGACGAGACGCAGGCGGTTGCCGGCTGGGCGTTCGACCAGATCCTGGTCATGCTGCACCCCTTCATGCCCTTCATCACCGAAGAGTTGTGGCAGCTGACCGGCACGCGCGCGCAGGAACTGATCGTGGCCGAGTGGCCGGTCGCCCTCTATGAGGTCGACACCGATGCGCAGGGCGAGATCGACTGGCTGATCCGGCTGGTGAGCGCGATCCGCACCGCGCGGACCGAACTCAACGTGCCGCCGGGCGCCAAGCTGCGCATGGTCGTGCGCGATGCGGCGGACGCAACCCGTGGCCGCCTGGATCGCCAGGGCGCGGCGCTGGCGCGCCTAGGCCGGGTCGAGAGCCTGGCCTTTGGCGAGGATGTCGCCGGCGGCGCGGCGCAGATCGTCGTCGACGAGGCAACCTTCATCCTGCCGCTGGAAGGCGTGATCGACATTGCGGCGGAAAAGACCCGCCTCGAAAAGGCGCTGGCAGCGGCGGCGAAGGAACGGGATTCGCTGGGCGGTCGCCTGTCCAACCCGGCCTTTGTCGAGAAGGCCAAGCCCGAGGCCGTGGCCAAGGCACGCGAGGACCATGCCGAAAAGACCGCCGAGGCGGAAAGGCTGAAGGCGGCACTGGACCGGCTGGGCTGAGCCGCCTAGCCTGCGCCGCAATCGGGGATAAGGGGTAAGGGCGAATGGCAGCAGGGGCACAAGGGGCGCGGGACCTGACACAGGGGCCGATCGCCTCCACCTTGCTGACATTCGCCATCCCGACGCTGGCGTCCAATATCCTCCAGTCGCTGAACGGATCGATCAACGCGATCTGGGTCGGTCGCTTCCTGGGGCCGCAGGCGCTCGCCGCGACGGCGAACGCCAATATCATCATGTTCCTGATGTTCTCCGTCGTGTTCGGCTTCGGCATGGCGTCGACGGTGATGATCGCGCAGGCGGTCGGCGCGCGCGACATGGATGCGGCGCGGCGGGCGTTTGGTTCGGCGGTCGGCTTCTGCTTCCTGCTGGCCATGGGCGTCGCGGTGGCGGGCTGGTTCGGTGGGCCGGCGCTGCTACACCTGCTGGCGACCCCGCCCGAAGCATTTGATATGGCACTGACCTATCTGCGCGTGATCTTCGTCGCGATGCCGGCCTCGCTGCTCAGCGTCATGATGATGATGGGGCTGCGCGGCACCGGTGACGCGCGCACGCCGTTGATCTTCATGATCCTGTCGGTGGCGATCGACCTGATACTTAATCCGGTGCTGATTCTGGGGCTGGGGCCGATCCCGGCGATGGGGATTGGCGGTTCGGCGGCGGCAACGGCGGCGGCGGGTTTCGTCAGCCTGATCGCGCTGGTCATCTATACCTATGCCAAGGATCTGCCGTTGCGGCTTCGCGGCGCGGAGCTTGGCTATCTCAGGCCCGCGATGGACGAGATGCGGGTGTTGTCGACCAAGGGCCTGCCGATGGGCCTGCAGATGATCGTCATGTCGACGTCCGGCCTGGTGATGATCGGCCTGGTCAATCGCGAAGGATTTCTGGTGACGGCTGCCTATGGCGCGGCGCAGCAGATCTGGACTTACCTGCAGATGCCGGCGATGGCGATGGGCGCGGCGGTCAGCGCCATGGCGGCGCAGAATATCGGCGCGGGTCGGTGGGACCGGATCAGTCGGATCACCGGCTATGGCATATCCTATCTGCTGGCGATTACCGGCGCGATGGTGGTCGTCATCCTGATCTTCCACGAAGCGCTGCTGGCGCTGTTCCTGAGCCATAACCAGGCGGTGATCGATGCGGCCTGGAACATGCAGTTGCTGGCGAGCTGGAGCTTCATGCTGTTCGGCTGCACCATGATCCTGTTCGGGGTGATGCGCGCCAATGGCGTGGTGGTGGCGCCGCTGCTGATCCTGGTCTTCACCCTCTTCGCGGTGCGCCTGGGCTTCTATTATCTCACCTATCCCCGGATCGGCGCGGATGCGCTGTGGCTGAGCTTCCCGGTGGGGTCGGCGGTGTCCCTGACGCTCGCGGCCCTGGTCTATTGGCAGGGCGGCTGGCGCAAGGCCAAGCTGATGGTGCCGATGCACGAAGAGGAATGCCGCGAGGCGGTGCATAGCGAGACCGAGCCGGCCGGTCGGATCGCGCCGACCGGCTGAGGCCGATACGCCGATCAGCGGCCCTGGTTGCGCCAGCGGGTGATGGTGCGGGTAAGGATATCGTCCTCGCCGCCGGCCTGGCGCCAGAGCTGGGTGAAGCTGGGATCGCCGGAAGCCGGGCGCCGCTGTTCTTCCAGATTGTCGAGCGCGACGCGGATCGGCACGGCGACACCTTCGCCGCAGATGATCGCCTCGCGGTTGCGCAGGGCAGGGATCGAATCGAGGAAGCCGCGCGCGCCTTCGGGCATGGCCGCCTTCACGAAGGCCTGGTCGCGGTCATTGTTGAGGCGCATCGAGATGATGGTGCCGCACTGCGACAGCACGCCTTCGGCCAGGTCGGACGGACGCTGGGTGATGAGGCCCAGCGAGACACCATATTTACGGCCTTCCTTGGCGATCCGCTCCAGGATGCGGCGCACCGCCTGCCCGCCGCCGGCGGTGCTGGCGGGAATGTAGCGATGGGCTTCCTCGCATACGAGCAGGATCGGCCGTTGCGGTTCGTCGCGCGCCCATAGCGCATAGTCGAACACCAGCCGGGACAGCACCGAGACCACCACCGAGGTGATGTCGGAGGGCATGGAGGACACGTCGATGATCGAGATCGGCTTGCCGCCCGAGGGCAGGCGGAAGACCTTGGCGAGGAAGGCCTGCATCGAATCGGCCACCAGCATGCCGGAGAACATGAAGGAATAGCGCGGGTCGCCCTTGATCTCGTCGACCTTGGACTTGAGGCGCAGATAGGGAAGCGATCCGGTGCCTTTGTCGAGCTTGCCCATCTCGTTCTGCAGGATCGCGGTGAGATCGGACAGGAGATAGGGGACGGGCGAATCCACGGTCAGGCGGCCGATGCTTTCGGCCAGACGGTTCTTCATCCGCGCGGCGAGCAGGCATTTGGCCAGGATGTCGCAATCCTGGGTGCGCTCGGCGCCTTCGGAGGTGACGAACACCTCGCAATGTTCCTCGAAATTCATCAACCAATAGGGCAGGGCGAGGTTGTTCACGTCGAACACCGCGCCATTCTGCTGGAAGGCTGCGCCATATTCGCCATGCGGGTCGATCATGACGATATGCCCCTGGGGCGACAGGTCGCAGATGCGGTGCAGGATCAGCGCTGCGCTGGTCGACTTGCCGGTGCCGGTGGAGCCGAGCAGCGCAAAATGCTTGCCCAGCATCGAATCGACATAGAGCGCCGCGCGCGTGTCCATCGTCGGATAGACAGTGCCGATCTGGACATGCGGCCGGTCGTCGGCGGCATAGATTTGCTGCATGTCATAGCTGGACACCGGATAGATGTCGGTGCCGGGTGTGGGATAGCGGGTGACGCCGCGCCGGAAGCCGTAGATGCGGCCAGTCAGCTTTTCCTCATCGCCTTCGCCCAGAAAATCGATATCGGCGATGATCGCTCCGCCATCGCGCCGGTCGAGCATCAGCGACCGGATACTGGCGATCAGCCAGCGATCGCCGACCCGCATCTTCACCTGGCTGCCGACCTGGCCGGCCATGGCGAGGCAGGTGTCGGGATCATGGGCCAGCGCCGCGAGGCTGTTGGGATCGACCAGAATCTTCGAACTCGACCCGGCGATCTGGAACACCATGCCCAGCGCCTGGTGCAGGCCGGCAGACGATGCGACAGCGCCCGTGTCGTGCGAAAATTGATGTGCGCCCGGCATCTGGGTCATGAGCCTCTATTGTCCCCCGCAGCCGGCACGCGTCCGGCAATCGACCAGATTGCTATCGGGGGCAGGTAAATATTGGATTACCCACGGGCCGAAATGCCCATTGCGGAACGGCCCGTGGAGCCCGGAAATCCGCGCTGATGCGTCCCATGATCCCGCTTCCGGCTCGCTCCGTCGCGCGGGAGGGGGAACAGGAGCGGGTTTCGGGCATTGGAAACCTGCCACAATCAGGATTTTTGCTTGCCCGATATCGTCTTGGCCAATGCGACGCGCCGTTCCGACGCGATCGCGATTGCGCGTGTGATCTGCATTCTGGGTGTCGTCTATGTCCATGCCTGGACCGGACGGAACGGCCAGGATCTCGAATTGCTGCGTGGCTCGCCGCAGGAAGGGCTGCGCTGGGTGCTGATGGAGATCTTCGGCCGTAGCGCGGTGCCGCTGCTGGGCCTGATCTCCGGCTGGCTGGTCGGTGGGTCGGCGCGCACGCGCAACTGGTTCGATCATGTCGGGCGCAAGGCGCGGACGATCCTGCTGCCGATGCTGTTGTGGAATGCGGTGGCAATCCTGCTGGTGTCGGGCGCGGCCTGGCTGCTGGGTCTGTCGGCGCCGGTGCCGCAGTCGGGCGGCTGGATCGCCGAGGAATTGTTCATCATCAACCGCAATCCGGACATCAATGTCCAGATGCCATTCCTGCGCGACCTGTTCCTGTGCATGGTGGCCGCGCCCTTGCTGGTGCGGTTGCCCAACTGGATGCTGATGGCGGTCGCGCTGGCGGCGCTGTCATGCCAAATTGCGGGGCTCGGGCCGCCGGTACTGATGCGCCCGTCGATCCTCTTCTTCTTCACCATCGGCATATTGGCCCGACGCGAGGGCTGGGCGGACCGGGCCGCGGCGGTGCCGATGCTGGCAGCTTCCTTGCCCTTTGGCCTGCTGATGGGCGCGCAACTCTATGTCTCGCTCAAGGGCGGGGCGGGGCTGGCGCCGCTGGCCCTGGCGTGCCTCGATATGGCCGTGCGCATGGCCGCATCGCTCTGCTTCTGGCGGCTGGCCTGGGCACTGGCGGAAAGCCCGGCGCGCGGCCTGCTGATGCGGGTCGAGCCCTATGCCTTCTTCCTCTTCTGCGCCCATCTGATCCTGATCTGGTTGGGCGGGCCGCTACTGGGGCAATTGTTCGGTCCGCTTGGATCGCCGCTCTATCCGCTCTATCTGATCGCCCAGCCTTTCCTGGTGCTGGCGGTGGTGATCCTGATCGGCAACATGATGCAGCGCCTGTCGCCGACCATGGCCGGGCTGATGAGTGGCGGCCGGCTGGCCGCCACCTGAGGCATCAGGCCAGTTCGCGGGCGGCGATCGCCTGCGCCGCCGCCATGGCGATTTCATAGCTGCGCTTGCGCGCCGCCGGATCGAAGATCTGGGCGGCGATGATCACCTCGTCCACGCCGGTGCGATCGATGAAGGCAGCCAGGTCGCGCTCGACATCCGCCTGGGTGCCGATGCTGGAGGCGCTCAGGACATCGGACAGCATGGCGCGGGCCTGCATCGGCAAGCTGTCATAATAGCCTGCCAGCGGCGGTTGCAGCTTGCCGGGCTGGCCGGTGCGCAGCCGCACGAAGGCCTGCTGCATCGAACTGGCGATCAGTTCGGCCTCCGCCGCACTATCGGCGGCGAAGATATTATAGCCGGCCATGGCATAGGGGCGGTCAAGCTGGGCCGAAGGGCGGAAGTCGCGGCGATAGATGGCCAGCGCCTCGTCCAGCGCGGCCGGGGCGAAATGGGAGGCAAAGGCGTAGGGCAGGCCTAGCGCGGCCGCCAGTTGTGCGCCGTAGAGGCTGGATCCGAGAATCCAGAGCGGGATATTCGCACCTTCGCCCGGTGTGGCCTGAATGCCCAGCCGATCGTCGCCGGCGAAATAGGCCTGGAGTTCGAGTACGTCGCGGGGGAACTGGTCGGCCCCGCCGCTGAGGCTGCGGCGGATGGCCTGCGACACTTTCTGGTCGGAACCGGGCGCGCGGCCCAGGCCCAGGTCGATGCGGCCGGGGAACAGCGCGTCGAGCGTGCCGAACTGTTCCGCGATCAGCAGCGGCGCGTGGTTGGGCAGCATGATGCCGCCTGCGCCGATGCGGATGGACGATGTCGCCTGGCCGATATGGGCGAGCACGACGGCCGTGGCGGCCGATGCGATGCCGGGCATGCCATGATGTTCGGCCACCCAGAGGCGGTGATAGCCCAATGCTTCGACATGGGCGGCCAGCTCGGCAGCGTCGGCAAGGGCGGCGGACACGTCGCTGCCTTCGCGGACAGGGACGAGATCAAGGACGGAGAAGCGGGTCATGGCCGCCATATGGGGCCATGGTCAGTTTTATTTCAATACCGAATATCAGCCGGCGCGACCAAAGCCCTGTGGTTCGACGCGGCGGCCGAAGGTGGGACGGCGCGCGACCAGCGGATTGGCGTCGCGATCGAGCAGGGCCATGGTCTCGGTAAAGCAGGGGCGCAGCGCCACCACGGTCTCGATCAATTCGTCCGGGCTCTCGCGAAATTCGACGCAGCGGCGTGCGACCATTTCGATCTCTTCGGCCATGGCACTGAGCCTATGGGCGCCGAACTGGGCTGATTCGCCCTTCAGCGTATGGGCGGGGCGGACGAGGGAGACGGCATCGCGGTCCCGAAAGGCCTGCTCGATGGTGCCGATCGCCTTTTCACCATCTTCGCGGAAATAGCCCAGAATGCGCATGAATGCCGTACCCAGCTCCGTGCGGGTCCGGGCAAAATCGTTCCAATCCACCAGTTCGGTAGCGTGTTCGGGCACCTGCGCACTCCTTTCCTGACGCTCGCGAGATTAGCCGGCGGGCGTAAACAGCCGGTTAAGCCGGCACCTTGCTGAGCGCGAAACGCTGCGGGGAAAGGGCGGAAAATTGCCATCCATGCTGCTGCGCCAGCGCTGCCAGTTCGAGCGGGGCGATAGCGTCGTCGGCATCAATCGTCACATGATCTGCGTCACGCATCGCTCGGGCGGCGCGCAGGACGGGCCAGGGACATTTCATGCCCCTGGCGTCGATATGGAGGGGGACGGCCTCAGGGCCGCCCGCCTCATTTGGCATAGGGGTTCTTGGCGCTGCGCAGCGTCAGGCGCACCGGCACGGCGCCGAAGCCCAGTTCCTTGCGGATCCCGTTCACCAGATAGCGGCGATAGCTTTCGGGCAGTTCGTCAAGCCGCGTGCCGAACAGAACGAACGTCGGCGGACGCGTCTTGTTCTGGGTGATGTAGCGCAGCTTGATCCGCTTGCCACCCGGTGCCGGCGGCGGATTGGCCTCCAGCGCGGCTTCGAACCAGCGATTGAGCACGCCGGTCGAAATGCGCTGCGACCAGGCGGTGCGGGTTTCGAACGCGACCTTGATCAGGTCATCGAGGCCCTTTCCGGTGGCGGCCGACACGGTCATGATCGGCACGCCGCGGACCTGCGCCAGGCCGTCGAACAGCGCCTGCTTGATACCCTGATACAGGGCCGAGCCATGTTCCACCGTATCCCATTTGTTGAGGGCGACGATGAGGGCGCGCCCTTCCTCCAGCACCTTGTCGGCGATGCGCAGATCCTGCGCCTCCAGCCCGCGGGTGGCGTCGAGCAGCAGCACCATGACTTCGGCGAAGTTCACGGCGTTGAGGCCGTCGGACACGGCCAGCTTTTCCAGCTTGTCCTGCACCTTGGCGCGCTTGCGCATGCCGGCGGTGTCGATCAGGCGGACGGGGCGTTCCTCGCCCTCATAGCTGGTCCACATCCAGTCGACGGCGATGCTGTCGCGGGTGATGCCGGCTTCCGGGCCGGTCAGCAGGCGATTCTCGCCGAGCAGTCGGTTGATGAGGGTCGACTTGCCGGCATTGGGGCGGCCAACGATCGCGAGCTTGAGCGGCGCGCTCTCCTCGTCCTCGTAAAATTCCTTCTCATGCTCCTCGCCATCCTCGCGTTCGAGATAGGGGAGCAGCGCCTGGAACAGGTCGGCCAGGCCCTGGCCATGTTCGGCGGAGAAGGGGATGGGTTCGCCCAGGCCAAGTATGAAGGCTTCCATCACGCCGGCTTCGGTCGCCTTGCCCTCGGCCTTGTTGGCGACCAGGATCACCGGGGCATCGCCCTCGCGCAGCCAGCGGGCGATTTCCTCGTCCAGCGGGGTGATGCCGGCGCGGGCATCGACCATGAACAGGGCGACGTCGCAATTCTCGACCGCGGCCTGGGTCTGCATGCGCATGCGGCCGGGCAGGCTGTGGGGATCCTCATCCTCATAGCCGGCGGTGTCGATGATGGTGAAGTCGAGGCCCAGAAGATGAGCCTCGCCCTCCCGTCGGTCGCGGGTGACGCCGGGCTGGTCATCGACCAGCGCCAGCTTCTTGCCGACCAGGCGGTTGAAAAGGGTGGACTTGCCCACATTGGGCCGCCCGACAATGGCAACTGTGGGCAGCATGATGTGGGCCCGTTTCCTTTCTATCGCTGCCCTTAACGCAGCGCCGTCAGCTTGCCGTCATCGGCAAGGATGTAGAGCATGTTGTTGGCGACCACCGGCGAGAGCGACATGGACTTGTTCATGTCCACTGCCTGCTGGATGGTGCCGGTCGCCGGATCGACATAGTTCAGATCACCATGGGTCGATACCAGAATCAGGCGGCCACCGGCAAGGACCGGGCCGGTCCAGCGGATCGCCTTGTCCTTCTTCTTTTCCTTCTGCCAGCGGCGCAGCTGGCTGATCCAGCGGATCTTGCCGGTCGCGCGGGCGACGCAGAGCAGCTTGGCATCGCTGGTGACGGCAAACACCCACTCACCTGCGATCCAGGGGGTGGAGATGCCGGCGATGTTGATCTCCCACAGGCGCTGGCCGCTGGTGAGTTCATAGGAGGCCATGCGGCCGCCCTGGCCGATCGCGAAGACGCGGCCGCGGTCGATCACCGGATCGGCGTCGATGTCGGTCAGCGAGGCGACGGCGGTGGAGATGCTGGTGCGCGACAGCGCATCACCCCACAGGGTGCGGCCATTTTCATAGCGATAGGCGTTGATTTCGCCCGAGCTATAGCCCGCGATCACCGTGCCCTGCGCAGCGGCCGGAGCGGCCACGCCGAAAATGCCGGTCACCTGCAGCGTGCCGCTGTCGGTCCACTGGGTGGCGCCGTCGCTCTGGTTGAGGGCGAAGATCTGGTTGTCCTGGCCCATCACATAGACATGGCCATTTTCCAGCGTCGGGGCGCCGCGCAGCGGGCCGCCGGGATGGACCTTCCATCCGATCGAACCATCGGCGACATTCATCGACACGACGTCGCCCACGCCGGTGCTGGCGAACAGCTTGTCGCCCAGGACGCTGACGCCGCCGCCGAACAGGGCGCGACCATTGCCCTCGGCCGGAAGGCTGGTCTGCCACAGCTTCTGGCCGGTGTTGGCATCCATCGCGATGACATGGGCGCCGGCGTCGATCACGAACAGCTTGCCGCCGGACACGACGGGCGCGGAGGCCAGACGCGCCTGGGGCGTGCTGCCTTCGATCGATGCGGTCCAGGCCTGCTGCGGCGATGCGCCCAGCGCCAGATGGCCCATCGCCTTGGACGGATCGCCGCCCGGCTGCGACCATTGGTCATTGGCGTAGGATTCGGGCAGGGTGACGGGCACGTCGGCCAGGGTCGGATCGACCTCGATCCCCTGTTCGTTCGACAGGATTGAGGTGCGGTTGCCGACCACCGGGGTCTTGGGGCCGCCCTTCTTGCCGCCGACCACGCCGCAGCCCGCCAGCATCGCAACCAGGGCGACGGTGGTCAGGGTACGGCCCATCGAGCCGAATTTCGTGATGCTGTGCTTAGCCATGCGCTTGCTTATCCCTGTACCGGTTCGGCGGGCGTTTCGACCGCATCAATTCCCAATAGCCCCGCCATCTGTCGCGCACGTGAACGGATCGACTGGGGCACATTCTCATCCTTGGCCATGGCCGCGAACATCGGGCCGGCCAGTTCGGGCTTGCGCATCTTCATATAGGCGATGGCAACCAATTCGCCGGCGCTGCCGAACCAGGGCGCGCCCTCGACGGCAAGGGGCTTGAGGCGATCGACCACCTGCTGCGGCTTGAGCGCATCGAATTCGATCGTGGTCTGACGGATCAGGGCCAGGTCGCGATAGGGCTGGTCGAGCGAGCTGTCCGCCGCCAAAGCCTTGTAGGCTTCGATCGCGGCCTTGTTGTCGCCCTTGCGCGCGGCGAGGCCGGCCTTCACCAGCAGGGCGGAGGCGCGATAGCCGGGCTGGCTGGCCTTCGCCAGCGCATCGACATCCTTGGCATCGGGCGTGCCGCCGCCGACCGCAGTCGCCAGCATCTTGTCCATCTGTTCGGACACGGCTTCCGACTGGGTCTTGCTGTAATGCTGCCAGTAGAGCCAGCCGCCAAAGGCGGCGAGGCCGACGATCAGCAGGACGGCCAGGGCGCGGCCATAACGCTGCCAGAAGGTCAGGAGCTGGTCCTGGCGGACGGCGTCATCGACCTCCCGCATGAAGGCTTCGCTGTTTTGCGGCGTCAGGGCCACGGGAATCTCCGAAAAATGGTCATTAGGGGCAGCCGGAAGGCGGGATCATTAGCGGCGTGGCAGAGACTCGCAAATCACTTTTTCGGCCGATAGACCTGATCATCGCCCGGAAAGCTGCGATTGCGCACCTCCGCGGCATAGCTTTCTGCCGCCTGGCTGATCGTTTCGGCAAGGTTGGCGTAGCGTTTCACGAAGCGCGCGGTGCGTTCGAACATGCCCAGCATGTCCTCCGCCACCAGCACCTGGCCATCGCAACGGGCCGATGCGCCGATGCCGATCACGGGTATGTCGACGCTGGTGGTGATGATGTCGGCCAGTTCCTCCATCACCCCTTCGACCACCATGCCAAAGGCGCCGGCGGCGGCCACGGCCTTGGCGTCGCCCAATATCTTGGCATGTTCCTCCTGGCTCTTGCCGCGCGCGCCATAGCCGCCCAGCGCATTCACCGCCTGCGGCGTCAGGCCGATATGGGCCATCACCGGAATGCCGCGCTGGGTGAGGAAGCGGATCGTTTCCGCCATCGCCTCGCCGCCTTCCAGCTTGACGCCGGCGCAGCCGGTTTCGGCCATGACGCGGCTGGCGCTGGCAAAGGCCTGCTGCGGCGATGCCTCATAGGAGCCGAAGGGCATGTCGACCAGCACGACGCTGTGATAGCTGCCGCGCACCACGGCGGCGCCATGGGCGATCATCATGTCGAGCGTGACCGGCAGGGTGGAGGGCAGGCCATAGATGACCTGCGCCAGCGAATCGCCGACCAGCAGCATGTCGCAATGCGGATCGAGCAGTTGCGCCTGACGCGCGGTATAGGCGGTCAGCATCACCAGCGGCTCGTCGGTCTTGCCCTCGAACTTGCGGCGCTGGATCTGGGGCACGGTCAGCCGCTTCATCGGCGCGGGCGTGGGATTGGCGCGGCTGGTCGCGGTGTCGAGCGTGAAGGTCGTGGACATGGGGCGCGGTCTAGCCCAGCGCGGGGCGGCGTGCAAATGGCGGACTGGCCGGCGCGGCATGATGCGCGCGCCGGCCGGCCGTCCTGTCCGTGTCCGGTCGGATCAGAAGGAGAATTTGATCGTGCCGCCCCAGGTCTGCGGATCGCCGACCTGGCCGGCGATCAGGCCGGTATTGCCCGGCGCGACCTGAAGATTTTCGATATAGTTGACGTCGAAAGCGTTGCGCACCCAGCCGAACACATCGAAGCCTTCGCCGCGGAAGCCGGCACGGACGTTGGTGAGGGCATAGCCCTTCACTTCGGTGTAGATCGACGGCGAGGCATTGCTGTTCCAGTGCGAACGGTAATTGCCGTCGACCCCCAGATAGAGCTGCCCGTCCTTCGCCAGCAGCGTGACCGGAATGTTATATTCCGCGCCGTAGGAGAAGGCCCATTTCGACACGCCGGGCAGGTTCTGCCCCGAAATGTCGCACTGGCGCGGGCTGAGCGCGCCGGGAACGCCGGGCTGCGAATAATCCGGGGTGGCGCCCGACGGCTGATAGGTGCCGCCGGACAATTCGGGCGGGCAGGGGGCGTCGACGAACTTCTTGTATTTGGCGTCGGTGAAGGCGCCATTGGCATAGGCGGTGAAGCGGTCGCTGGCGACGATCTTGAAATCCGCCTCGATCCCCTGCGAGCGCACCTTACCGGCATTGGCGAGATAGCCGCGCACCGTGCCGAACTGGCCGCCATTCACGGTTGCCTGGAAATTCTTGATGTCGGTGCGGAAGGCGGTGAGGTTGAAGGTCGCCCGGCGATCCAGGAACTGGGTCTTGAGGCCGATCTCATAATGATTGACCGATTCCGGCTTCACCGTGCTGGCGTCGTAATTGACGGTGTTGTCGGCGTTGAGCGGCAGGCCATTCTGGTTGATGCCCAGCGTCTTGAAGCTCTTCGCATAGGTCGCATAGGCCAGCACGTCCGGCGCGATCTTGTAATTGACGTTGAAGTCGTAGGTGAAGTTCCAGGCGCTGTCGGACGGGGAACTGACCTGCGGCTGGTAAACGCCGCACTGCTGCGTCGTCCCCTTGATGGTGCCGGGCTCCGCAACCGTGGTGCAACTGATGGCCTGGCCCTGCGCGTTGGTGACGACACGCTGGTAGAAACCGGACTTCTTGTCATAGTTCAGGCGTACGCCGGGCTGGATGGTCAGGGCGTCCGTGACCTTCCAGCTGAGCTGCCCGAACAGGGCGGCGCTGTCGGCCTTGAGCCATTGCGTGTTGCTGGCGGTCAGGCCCGCCAGAGTGGCCGGAATGTTGGCGGGATTGGTCGGGTCGGTCGAGGGGGCAAGGCTCCACTGGGCCGCATCTTCGCCCTGCTGTTCGGTGCCCTGGGTGTCGATCCGCTGCTTGAAGCCGAACAGGCCGACGACGAAGTCGATGTCCTTGCTTTCGTAATTATAGCGGAATTCCTGGCTATACTGGTCCTGCTGCGAGGGGTTCTGCGACTTGGAGACGATCGACAGGCCGGTGAAGTCGCGGTCATTTTCCGGCTTCCAGTCCCAGAAGCGCCAGGCGGTGACCGAGGTCAGCGTGCCGGGGCCGACATCCCATTTGATCTTGGCCGACACGCCGCCGATCTTGTTGCCGGCATTGAGGTTGGAATCGAGGTCCGTCAGCCGGTCATAGGGGTTGCGGCTGGGCACGACATAGCCCTGCGCAGCGGCGAGCGCATCATATTGGCGATTGAGCGGACGCTGGGTCTTGCCGACGCGCACGAAGGTGGTGCCGCAGCATTCGGGATCCTGCTTGCTATAGTCGCCCGACAAGGTGAGGCTGAAATCCTCGGTCGGCTGGAACAGCAACTGGCCGCGAATGCCCAGATTATCCTGCTCGTTGATCCAGCGCTGGCTGGTCACATTGTAGAGCGTGCCGCGGCGGCTGGTGGCGGCGACGGCGATGCGGGCGGCGATCGTGTCCGTCAGCGGGCCGGAAATGGCGGCCTTCGCCTGCTTGTAATTGAGGTTGCCGACCGTCAGTTCGGCGCGCCCCTCGAAGTCGAAGGTCGGCTGGTTGGTCGTGATGTTGATCGCGCCCGCCGTGGTGTTCTTGCCATAGAGCGTGCCCTGCGGACCGCGCAGCACTTCCACCTGGTTGACGTCGAGGAAGTCGAAGGTCGCGGCAGCGACGCGGCTGTTATAGACATCGTCGACATAGATGCCGACGCCCTGTTCGAAGCCGTCGCTGGTGAGGCCGAACGGCACGCCAAGGCCGCGGATGTTGACCGAGGTGTTGCGTGGATTGGTGGTGTAGACCTGCAGCGTCGGTGCGAGCTGCTGCAGCTTCACGATGTTGAAATTGCCGGTCGCCTCGATGCTGTCGCCCTTCACCACGGAAATGGCCAGGGGCACTTCCTGCGCGGTTTCCTGACGGCGGCGGGCGGTGACGACGATCACGTCGCCGCGCGGGCTGCTGGCCTGCTGGTCATCGGCGGCAGCGGGTTGGGCGGCTTCGGCCGCAAAGGCGGCAGGCGTGACAAATGACGCGCTCGCCACGCTGGCGAGCAACAGAAAACGCGCAATCATGTTCTTCCCCTTGGTTCCGGAGGTCCGGTGAGTTTTGATCGCGGCGTTTCCGGTGGTCCGGTCAAAGCCGTGCTGGGGTCGTTTCTGGTGATGCGGCGTCCCCAGTGCCGCATCGGCATGCCATCCCCGACATGCCCTGATCTATGCGCTTGCCCTCCCTTGATGGGTCAGGCGGTCAGGCGCGTCTTTTCGGTGACGTCGATCTGCACGACGCGGGCGTCGTGGACGGTCAATGTGATGGAGCCGAAGCGCAGCCCTTCCAGCACGTCGCGCACCTTGTCGATGCTGGCGATGATGTCGGGGCGCTGGCCTTCGGCGCGGCTGTGGCGAAGTTCGATGGTTCTATGTTCGGTCATGTTCATCCCTCTGGCCGCGTTTTAACTCAACTGCATTAGTAGACAAAAAAGCAAATATAAGGGGCGCGCAAGATTCTCTTGTCGCGCCCCGGCGATGTCTGGGGCCGATATCAGCTGGTCATGCGCAGCCCGTCGGACGGGCGATCGAGCCGCGCCATCGGCATGGCCGGGCGCATCTGGCGCACGGCGGACGCCTGTTCCTGCGCATTGTCGATCAGCCGTTCCAGCAGCGCCTGGCCAAAGCCCCAGGCGCCCAGCCCCGAATCCGCGTTGATATGGCCGCTATGGCCGGCATCGACGAACTGGCTACCCCAATTCTTGCCGATGCTGTGGGCGCGTTCGAAGAAGATATAGGGGTCGTTCCGACTGGCGACGAGAATCGACGGGAAGGGCAGGGGCGTGCGCGGTGTCGGGCCGAATCCGCCGATCGTCTCGGGCGTTTCCATCCGGTCGCAATCGGGCGGCGCGACCAGCAGCGCGCCGGTCACCGGCCAGCCATAGGCCTGGCTTTGCAGGGCGCCCCACCAGGCGACGGCCAGGCAGCCCAGGCTGTGCGCCGCCAGGATGACCGGCCCATCAGCCTGACGAATGGCAGCGTCGAGCCGCGTGACCCAGGCATTGCGATTGGGGCTGGCCCAGCTGCCCAGATCGACGCGCTGGCAATCGCCGCGTCCGCTGTCCCACAATGTCTGCCAATGATCCGGGCCGCTGTTGTTGAGGCCGGGGATGGTCAGCACGACCGGCTGGCGCGCGTCACCCGAATGTCCGAATCGCTCCATTATCCTTATCCTCGTCCTATATTCTGAGCCTCCCAAAATAATACTATTCATCTGGTAGACAATGGGCGAGCGCTGAAATGTGTCAGAATCTGGGCAACCTGAATGGCAGGTAAACGGGCGCGTCGACCCCATGGCCGCGCGCCCGCATCAAGCCCCTGAACGGGCAGGGAAAAGCTACCAGGGGTAGATCAGCCCATAATATTGGTAGACGTTGCGGCCATAGGCATCGTCGAAGGCCGGCCGGTCCTCGTCCAGATAATGGGGCGCTTGTTCCAGCACATCCTTGGCCAGTTCGATCACATAGCCGCCCTTGTCCGTATCATAAGCCAGCATCGACCAGGGCAGGGGATAATGTTCGTTGCCCATGCCCAGGAAGCCGCCGAAGGACAGCAGCGCATAGCGCACATGGCCGCTGCGCTTGTCGACCATGAAATGGGATATCTTGCCAAGCCTGTCGCCCTGGCGGTTGTAGACGGCGGTGCCCTCGACCCGGTCGGACGCGATCAGGTCATGGCGATGCGCGCTCATCATCTCGGCCATTGTCACTCTCCTGCAAAAACATTCTATTCTGATGCAACCATGGGGAACCGCTGGGGTTCCTCCGCTTCACAGCAAGGAGCATCGGCATGAAGATCAATCGCAGCGGTTCGGCGGCCTGGAGTGGCGGCCTGAAGGACGGCAAGGGCACGATCTCGACCCAGAGCGGCGCGCTCGACGCCTATCCCTATGGCTTCGCCACCCGGTTCGAGGGCGTGCCGGGCAGCAATCCGGAAGAACTGATCGCGGCGGCCCATGCCTCCTGCTTCACCATGGCGCTGTCGCTGATCCTGGGTGAAGCCGGGCTGACGGCAGAGAAGATGGAGACGAGCGCGGTCGTCACGCTGGAGCAGCAGGAGGGCGGCTTTGCCATCACCGCGAGCAAGTTGACGCTGAAGGCGAAGATCCCCGGCGCCGACGACGCGACCTTCCAGGAACTGGCGGCGAAGGCGAAGGCCGGGTGCCCGGTATCGAAACTGTTGAAGGCTGACATCAGCCTGGACGCGGAACTGCTGGCCTAACCAGTCGCGATACGCCTGGCGTGGCGATGTTCACGCCAGGCGATATAGAGACCGCTGGCGATGATCAGTGCGGCGCCGACCCAGGTGGTCCACATCGGCCAGTCGCCCCAGATCGCCCAGCCCAGCAGGGTGGTCCACAGGATCGAGCTATAATCCATCGGCAGAACCACCGACACCGGCGCCCAGCGCAGCGCGGCGGTGAGGCAGAGTTGCGCGATGCCGCCGAACAGGCCGATCATCAGCAACAGGCCCCAGGTCTGCGCGTCATGCGGCTGGCCATAGAAGAGCATGCCGATGCCGAGCGGTGGGACTGACAGGGCAGTAAACCAGAAGACGACGACCCCCGCGCTCTCGGTGCGGCCCAGTTCCCGCAGCACCAGGCTGACGCTGGCCGTCACCAGCGCGGCGGTGATGGCAACGGCAACGCCCATCGGCGGGAAATGGCCGCCTTCGGGCCGGACCATGATGAGGACGCCCAGAAAGCCGATCAGGACCGCAGCCCAGCGATGGATGCCGGTCGGTTCGCGCAGGATCAGCGCCGACAGGATCGTGCCGAAGATCGGCATGGTGAAGCCGATCGTCGTCGCTTCCGCCGGCGGCAACAGGATGTAGGACAGGAAATTGAGCGCCATGCCGGTGAGGCCGATGACCATGCGGGTTGCATGGACACTGATCCGGCGGGTGCGGATGGCGCCGATGCCGCTGCTCATCGCCAGCCAGGCGAAGACCACGGGCAAGGCAAGCGCCTGACGGTAGAAGAGGGTTTCGACCAGATGGACGCCATGGGCGTCGGCGACCCGGCCGGTCACGAACATCACCGCCAGACAGATGACCGCGACCAGGCGCAGGCCGATGGCGAAGAGCGGGCGATGCGGGCGAGACGGGGCGGCGGCGCTGGACACGCCGCTTCCTTAACCCGGTTACGCGATGGCGCAACCGGGCTGAACCGGGTTTCTTACTTGAGCGGCTTGCGGAATTTCAGCGTCATGCGGTCGCTTTCGCCGATCGCAACATACTTCGCCCTGTCAACTTCGCCGTTACGCAGCGTGGGCGGCAGGGTCCAGACGCCCTTTTCCCAGTTGGCCGTGTCCTTGGGATTGGCGTTCACTTCCGATGCGCCGACATATTCGAAGCCCGCGCCTTCCGCGATGCGGCGGATGGTCGAGACCTTGAGATAGCCGCTGCTCTTTTCCAGCGCCGTGTCGCGATCTTCGGGCAGGCGATGGTCGACGATGCCCAGCGTGCCGCCGGGCTTGAGCATGGCGAAAAAGGCCTTGAAGGTCGCATCCTCGCTGCCGCCCATGACCATGTTGTGGACATTGCGGAAGGTCAGCACGGTGTCGACGCTGTTGGCCGGGATGCTGGCGGCTTCCTCGGGATAGGCGACCAGCTTCACCTTGTCATAGGCCTGCGGCTTTTCGGCCAGGAACTTCTTGTAGCCGTCAAGATAGCGGCCGGTCGGCTGGAGCGCGTAGAAGCTGCCCTTGTCGCGCAGCAGCGGCGCCAGGATTTCCGTGTACCAGCCGCCGCTGGGCGCCCATTCCACCACCGTCTGGGTCGGCGTCACGCCAAAGAAGGCGAGCGTTTCCTGCGGGTGGCGATATTTGTCGCGGGCGACATTGGCCGGGGTGCGGCTGGACGCGCCGATGGCGGCTGCCACCGGATCGGCGCCATGGCCGGCATGCTGGGCGACGGCCGCGCCCAGCGGCAGGAGGGCAAGGGCAGCGGCAAGCGCGATCGATCGGCGGGGAAAAGCGGACATGGGCAACCTCTCAACGGATCTGGAGCGCAGGGTGTGCCGTGCCCGCATCCCACTGGCAAGGAAATCCGGTGCTTATGGACCGGTTGGTCAGGACCAGCTGCCCGCGATCGACTCCGCCGTGGCGTCGATCGCGGCCGGTTCATCCTCGCCGGTCAGCGCGTAGGACATGTCGCCGCGCCGCCAATAGGCCACCGACTGGGCGCCCTCGCGCACCGAATCCGGCCGTTCTGGGGCGTCGGTGCGCTGGTGCATGGCATAGATGGACAGGTCGCGCCCTTCGGGCGTGCGCAGCGCGATCAGCAGCGCGGGCGTGCGTTCACCGGGGAAGAGCTGGACATCGGTCACGCGCCAGTCGGCGGGCAGGCCGGGAATGTCGATATGGGTGCTGGCCAATATCTCGCGCGGGTCGAAGCTGGGTGATTCGATCTGCCCCTGCATCCGGGCGCGGATCATGGCGACGCGGTGGGAGGTTGCGGCATCGACCACATAGGCGGGCGGCCCGTCACGCACCATGAGAAAGGCAACGAAGCTTCCCGCCAGCAGGCCGAGGCCGCCGCCGGCGCCGATCGCAAAGCGACGATGGCGCGCGGCCGGCGGGTGGAGCGCGCTCGCCTGTGCCGCCATGGCTTCGGGCAGGGGCGCGCGGTCCTGCGCCAACAGGCGCAGTCCGGTCCGGGTGCTGAGGTCGCCCATGACCTGCGCGGCGAGGTCGGGTCGGCGCGACAGGCGGGTTTCCACCGCAAAGCGTCGGCTGGGATCGAGCTGGCCGTCGACATAGGCCATCAGTTCGATCTCCGAAGGATCCTCACTCATCCTGTCCTCCCACGATGCGCAGCCGATCGCGCGGCTGCCTGTCCCTGTCCTGTCGCAATGTCGCCCGCGCACGGGCAAGGCGCGACATCACCGTGCCGACCGCTATGCCCAGAAGGTCGGCGCTTTCCTGATAGCTCAGCCCTTCGACCACGGTCAGGTGCATGACAGCGCGCTGATGGTCGGGCAGGTCGGCAAAGGCGCGGGCGACCTGCATCAGGTCGGCGCGCACCTCCTGGTCGGGATCGGCATGATCGACCTGGATCTGGGCAAAGGCCATATTGCGACGCGTTTCCGCCGCCTCGCGCCGCTTCGCCGAGATGAACACATTGTGGACGATGGCCAGCAGCCAGCGGCGGCGGCTGCGATCGGGCTGAAACTGGTCGCGCCGTTCGATCGCGCGCATCACGGCGTCCTGCACGACATCGTCGGCGACGACATGGTCGCGCGACAGGGCGCGGGCATAGCGGCGCATGGCGCGCAGGTCGGCCTCCATTTCCATGTCCGTTCGCTTGCCCGTCATCCACATCATTCCATTGGGGCGCCTGCCAGTTCGCGATAGACGCGCGCCACCGAATCCAGGACATGGTCCCAGCGATAGTCGCCCGTCGTCGCCTCCGCCGCGCGGCCGAGCCGTCGCCTTAGGCCGGTGTCGCGGACGAGGGAAGCCAGGCCGCGGGCATAGGCGCCAACGTCGCCCGGCGGCACCAGCAGTCCGTTGACGCGATTATCGATCAGGGCGGATGCGCTGGGGACGTCGGCCGACAGGACGGCAAGGCCGCTGGCCATCGCCTCCAGATTGACGTTGCCGAATGCTTCCGTGACGCTGGGATTGACCAATATGTCGGCGCTGGCGACCAGCGCGCCGAGACGTGCCCCTTCGACATGGCCGGCGAAGCTGGCATTGGGCAGATGGCGGGCAAGCGCATCGCGCGCTGGGCCATCGCCCAGGATCAGCGGGCGCAGCGACAGGCCGTTGGCGCGCGCCGCGATGATGGCGTCGGCAAAGATGTCGAGCCCCTTTTCCCGGACAAGCCGGCCGAAGAAGAGCGGTACGACATCGTCGGGCGCATAGCCAAGCTGGGCGCGCAGGCTTTCATCTCGCATCGCCGGATGAAAGACGGATCGATCGACGCCCCGGCTCCAGAGGGCAATGCGTTCGGCGCCATGGATTGCGGCGAGGTCCGCGGCGATCGGCGGGGTTGGGGCGAGGATGCGGTCGCAGTCGCCATAGAAGCGATCGAGATAGGCCTCGACCTTCGGGCGCAGGAAGGCGAGGCGATAATAAGCAAGATAGGTCTCGAACCGGGTGTGCAGGCTGGCGACGGTTGGTACGGCGTTGCGCCGCGCCCAGTTCAGCGCCTGCCGGCCGAGCAGGTCGGGTGCGGACAGATGCACGATGTCAGGCTGGAACGCCTCCAGATCGGCGCGGGCGGCACGGGTCAGGCCGATCGCGAGCCGATATTCCGGGCGACCGGGAATGCAGAGCGAGCGCACCGATCGGACATCGCCGGCCGAGGTGAAGGCTGGCGTCGGCGCGGTCGGCGAATAGATGCGCACCTCTGCCTGATGCTCGTCCAGCATATGCCGGACCAGGCGGTTGAGTGCCCGGTTCGCGCCATCGCGCACGCAATCATAATTGCCCGAAAACAGCGCGATCTTCAGCGGCCGGGATGATGTCGGCGCCGTGGCGACCGGCAGGGCGGCATGAATATGGGCGCGAAGGGAAGAGAGCGGGGAATGCAGCGTCATGCCCCGCTTACGCTTGTCGGATCGCGCCTATTCCATCGATGGGCAATTAAAATTGACGAATGATGCGCAGGCCGGCGGTGGGGCGGAAGATATCGCCGCGTGGCCGTTCCGCGCCAAGGCCCGCCTGCATGGCGAAATTGCCGCCCAGTTGCTGGTGCAATTGCGGCATCAGCAGCAGGCCGCCCTCGCTGCCGCCCTGATAATTGATCTCCAGCCCCAATACCTGCCCTTCGCGGCTGTCGTAGAAGGCTGAGTGGTTGAGGATCACGCCGTTGCGGCCATGGCCGCCCGACAGCTTTACGTCGGCAAGCCCTGCCATCGTCACGCTGCTCCAGCGGCTATTGTAGCGATGGGCCACCATATAGGCGAAACTGCTGCGATATTGTTTGGCGCGGCGGTCATAGATGCCGAGATACTGGACGCCATGGCCAGTGCGCCCGCCGCCGGTGGTGCCGAAGCTCGCCTGAAGGCCTAGCTTCAGTTCGGCGAGCCGGCCGTTGACGAAGGGCAGTTCACCCTCGATCGCGAAGCCGTCGGCAAAGGCATATTCGATTTCCGGTGCCCAATGGACGGCGTCGTCATCGCCCGACAGCGGAACGGTCGCCAGCGTATTGACCTCCAGTTCGCCGCGTTTGGCGCCCAGCGGCCGCATCATGTCGAAGATCATCGGTTCGGGCACGTCGGGATAGGCGTCTGACGCCAGCGCGACATCGCCCAGAAAGGCGCTCGCCATGGCGGCAAGGCCATGGCGCGAAAGGGATCGAACGGACAAGAAAGGCTGCTCCCGCGATGAGGATGTGACGATTTACATCCCCGTCTACGCGGGAGTGGAAGCCTTTATTCCCTGAGGGTCAGAGACAGGCTTCGAGGAAGGGCTGGTCGAAGCCGAACATGCGGGCCTTGTCGAGCGTATAGGGGCGCAGGCCCATCGAGCGATATTCGCCGATGATCTTACCGCTGTCATCCTCGTCATGATATTCGAACTTGAACAGTTCCTGGGTGACGATGACGTCGCCTTCCATGCCGATCACTTCGGTCACGTTGGTGACGCGGCGCGAACCGTCGCGCAGGCGCTTCACCTGAACGATCAGGTCGACCGAGTCGGCGATCTGCTTGGAAATGGCTTCCTTGGGGATCTTGATGTCGCCCATCAGGATCATGTTTTCCATACGGCCCAGGCATTCGCGCGGGCTGTTGCTGTGCAGCGTACACATGGATCCGTCATGGCCGGTGTTCATCGCGGCGAGCAGGTCGAAACATTCCGCACCACGAATTTCGCCCAGGATGATGCGATCAGGACGCATACGCAGGGCGTTCTTGACGAGATCGCCGATGGTGATCGCGCCCTGGCCTTCCAGGTTGGGCGGGCGGGTTTCGAGCGGCAGCCAGTGCGGCTGCTGCAGGCGCAGTTCGGCCGCGTCCTCGATGGTCAGCACGCGCTCGCCCGGATCGATCATCTTCGACAGCGCGTTGAGCATCGTCGTCTTGCCCGAACCGGTACCGCCCGAAATGACGATGTTGAAACGGCAGGCACCGGCGATCTTGAGTGCGGTCGCCATCTTCTGGTTCATCGCGCCCCATTGGGCGAGCATGTCGATGGTGATCGGCTTGGCCGAGAATTTACGGATCGAGATGGCCGTGCCCTTGAGGCTGAGCGGCGGCACGATCACGTTGACACGCGAACCGTCGGGCAGGCGGGCGTCGGCCAGCGGCGTGGTCTGGTCGACGCGGCGGCCGACCTTGTTCACGATGCGCTGGGCGATCTGGAACAGATGTTCTTCATCGCGGAACTTGATCGGCGCGATCTGGAGCTTGCCCTTCTTTTCGACATAGGTCTGCTCGGGGCCGTTGACCATGATATCGCTGATGTCCGGGTCGGCTAGCAATTCCTCGAGCGGGCCGAGGCCCAGAAGCTCGTCGACCAGCACCTTTTCCAGCGCGAACTGCTCGCGCCGGTTGAGCGTCAGCTTCAGCTCGGCCAGCACTTCCATGATGATCGGCCGGAATTCCTCCGCCAGTTCATCCTTGGTGAGGGTCGCGGCCGCTTCGGGATCGACGCGTTCGAGCAGGCGGGGAAGCACCTGTTCCTTGATCTTGTGAACCGACGCCTCGAACCCTTGCGGGCCGGCATCGGCGACATGTTCGGCATTGGCGCGTTCGGACAGGCGCGACATGGCGTCCGCATTGCGCTGCATCTGGCTGGTCGGCGCCGACAGCGGATCGAGCGGAATTTCGCCCGGCAGGGCCGCCAGGTCGAGCGGCGGGAACTGCTCGCCGCCGCGCGGGGCCTCCTCGCGCGCTGCGCCGCCGCTGTGCATCGGTCGGGCGACGCCGAAACCCGGCTTGATGCCGGCAGGTCCATTTTTCCGTCCAAATGCGCTCATAACTCTCCGCCGGTATTCTGCGATCGGGCCAGCCACCCCAAAATGGGCCGATTCACCATGGCTGGAGAAGGTGAATAAGCTGGAAACTTTGACAAATGGCTAATGCGCCGGCGCCACAGAAGCAGCGCCAGCATCAGCGCAGCGGCGAGGCTGATGGCCGTGCCGACGCTTTCCTGCCACAGGCGCACCCGTTCGATCCGGTAAATGCCCGGCCGCGCATCGAAACTGATGAGGGGGCCATGGGAAGGCACAGGCTGACCGTTGTGCGTCACCTGCCAGATTGGGAAGGCGGCATGACCCATGGTCACGGGGCCGGGACGGGTGATGACAATCCGGTCGCCGCGCGGCAGGGCGCGCCAGGGGCGCAGGTCGGTCGAGCGATCGTAGCGATCGACGCGGGCAATGTCGAAACCGGCCGGAAGATACTCGGGGGCGTCGGGGACGGTCCGGTCGAGCCGGGCATAGTCGATCGGCAGGCGCAGATTGGCGCAGGTAATGATGCCGCTGACAAGATAAGGGAACAGCAGCAGCACGCCGGCACCCGCTAGCAGTACGGGGCGAGGACGATAGGTCATCAGCGCCGTGATGGTCGTAAATTCGACGATGCCCAGCGCCCGCCAGGGAAATTGCGTCTTGTCCAGCAGGTCGATCTGCCAGAGGAACGGGATGAGGTTGATCGACGCGAGGGCGGTGACGATAGCGATTCCCGACCAGATCGACCGGGCGGGCCAGGCCAGCAGCCCCAGCCCCAGGGCGATGCAGGGGAATAGTAAGAGATCTTCACGCCAGATCGACCAGTTGGCGGCGTGATATTTGCCCGTCCACAACAGGGCCGTCGACATATGCGCCTGTAGCGTGGCGGCGGGCAGCAGGTAGAAGGCGGCCAGGGTAAAGGCGAGAATGCCGGCGATCAGTCCGGGGACCAGCGTCGAGCGATCCTGCCATATCCGATGCAGCATCAGCGGCGCGATCAGGAACGGGCCGGTGAGTGTGGCCACCGGCAAATGGGTCAGGATCAGCGCGCCATAGCTGAGCGCGAGCAGGGCGATGCCGCTGCGCGAGGGCAGGCGCGCAATCCCCAGGGCGATAAGCGGCAGCCAGATGAAGGAGGCAAATTCGGCCAGGGCGCCGCGCACATAGAAATCATGGAGATGATAGGGCGCCAGCATATAGAGCGCGGCGCCCAGCAGCGGATGCGTGCCGCGCGAGGCAAGCCAGCGATGCATCGCCATACCCGACGCGATCAACAGCAGGAGTGCAGCGACATTGATCGCCTGGAGAACTGGAAGACCGATCGCCGCCAGTCCGCCGGACAGCCAATAGGCGAGCGGTGGATAGAAATAGAAGGTGGGGCTGCCCAAGCCTTCGAAGCTGTTGGGTAGCCAGCGCTCGTACAATTGCCCGGCGGCCATTTGCTCGCCGAAATGGCCGGTCCACATATAATTGTAGAGATAGGAATGGTTGGCCCCTGGGCCGAACAGGAAGGAGGGCAGCATCAGCAGGATGCCCAGCGCGGTCAATGGGGTCATTGGGTGACGAAGAAGGCCGGAAGCGAAGCGCATGACCGCCCTGATGCCGCAATAGGGTAAACGAAGCGTAAGTCCTGTTTGGCAGTTACCCGTTATTAACCATTCTGGCCGATAGCGAGCATGAGTATCTGGCAGGATATCTACGCGCCATGCGAACCGTGTCGATCGTCATTCCCGTTTTCAACGAGCAGGACAGCCTGTCGCTGTTCCTGGATGCAGCGCGTCCTGCGCTTGCCGATGCGTTGGCGCTGATCGGGCCGGGCGCGCAGGCTGAATATCTGTTCGTCGACGATGGCAGCACGGACCGCACCGCCGACGTGCTGGCGATCCTGTCGCGCCTGAACAGCGATGTCCGCTGCATCACCCTGTCCCGCAATTTCGGCAAGGAAGCGGCCTTGGCGGCCGGGATCGATCATGCTCGGGGCGACGCCGTCATCCCGATCGACGTCGACCTGCAGGATCCGCCGGCGGTGATCGTGGAGATGGTGCGACATTGGCTGGCCGGCGCGCAGGTCGTCAATGCCCGGCGGGTCGATCGGTCGACCGACAGCTGGTTCAAGCGCTGGAGCGCGCGCAGCTTCTATCGCCTGCTCAATCGCCTGTCCGATTATCCCATCCCTGAAAATGTCGGCGATTTCCGACTTCTCGACCGACAGGCTGTCGATGTCGTCAAGCAACTGGGCGAGCAGGCACGGTTCAACAAGGGGCTGTTCAGTTGGATCGGCTTTCGCGTCGCGACGGTCGACTATAGCCGCGCCCGCCGGGAAGCGGGCGCCACCAAATGGCGGCTGGGCAAGCTATGGTCGCTGGCCGTCGACGGCATCACCGCATCGACCACCATGCCGCTACGCATCTGGTCCTATATCGGTGGCGGGATCGCATTGCTGGCCTTTGCCTATGCGGCTTTTCTGGTCGTGCATACGCTGGTCACCGGGGTCGATACACCGGGCTATGCCTCCATCATGGTGGCGGTGCTGGGGCTGGGCGGGCTCAATCTGATGAGCCTGGGGATCATCGGCGAATATCTGGGCCGTGTCGCGAGCGAAGTGCGGCAGCGGCCGCTCTATGTGATTGCGGACGAGCAGGGTGGTACGCCGCTCGTGACGCCACCGGAGGCGTGTGAAGGAGAGGTCCGGTGGATCGATCAGCCTATGCGAGCCTGAGTGCGCAGGAAGGCACGCATTGCTGCTGCGCGCGGCATCGGCAGGGTCGAGTCAGGCAGGCTGCCTGACACAATCGGTTTCGACGGACGGTGCTACGATCTTATCGTGCTGCTCGATGTTCTCGAACATGTCGAGCAGGATCGTGAGGCGCTGGCTGCATTGCGCGATCGGCTGGCGCCGGGCGGAAGGATATTGCTGACCGTTCCGGCTGCCCCCTGGCTCTGGTCGGAGCATGACGTGCTGCACCATCACAAGCGTCGCTATACCGCTGCCAGCTTGCATGCCGTTGCACGTGACGCTGGCTTGCAGGTCCATGAGAAGGGGCATTTCAATGCGTTGCTCTTCCCCGTGGCGGTCCTTGCCCGTGCGGTTCAGCGGCTTCCCGGGCGTGGCGCCGCCACCGAGGCCGCACCGCCAACATCACTGAATACTCTGCTGCGCCATGTCTTCGCGACCGAGCGGCACTTGTTGGGGCGTGTGAGCCTGCCCTTTGGCCTTTCGCTCTACGCCATCCTGACCGCCTGAATGTGGAGGGCCATAACGGCCATCGGGATGATACCATTGTCCGTCCCAGCAACGCGCTGGTTCGGCCGCGCTTGCTCTATGGGGATTGGTCGGTCGCACCAGCGCAGGCATGTGCGATATCGGAGCCAGATAGGTGCCCATCGGCTGGAACCAGAAACTCTGTCGCCACGCCATGAAGAAGCTGCAGCGTACCTCCGATGCGGCAGGATGGCTGACGGCGCGGCGAATTTCATGCAGGGGCGTCAGCGCGCCCACCGCCAGCGCGACGATCAGGAAAAGTCGCGCGCGGGACGGCACCAGAAGCAGGTCGACGAGCATGACCGCCAATATGGTCAGCGCCGTGACCGATCCCCGCATCATGAAATCTGTCGAGGAGCCGATCTGCACGAACGGAATGGCCAGCAGCCACAATGTCAGCAGGACAAGCGTATCCATCCCGAACCGCCGGGCGTGGGCGATCAATGCGACGGGAATCGCATAGACCAGTACCTCCAGCAGTTCGAACAGCCCCCATTGCAGCGGGGGCAATGCGTTGAGCCGGGCGCCCACATCATCATTTGCTGCCCCAAGATAAAGGAGACCCGGCGTTGCCAGTAACAGGGCAAGGGCAGGCAGGCCAATGTCGCGCGGCCGGATATCCCGCGCGATCAATGCCCGCATACCCGCCAGTGCGGCAAAGGGCATCGCACCCATCAGCCCCAGGGGCGACCATAAGGCCGTTAGCGGCAACAGGGTCAGAAATTGCGCCAGGCTCGCCTTGCCGTCGCGCCATAGCAGATAGCCTGTCGCGCCGATCCAGCCTGACATCGCATGTTGCGGCACCCAGAAGGCCAGAGTGATGGTCGAGCTATATTGGAGGTAGGCCCAATTCTCCATATGGTCGGATAGTCCGCCGCGGAACAGGATGCGCCCCAGGGCATCCAGCCCGCTGAAGCCGACCAGTATCGTCAATGCCACCGTCCGTTCGCGACGCTTGTTGAACAGCGTCGATCCCATCGCCAGCAGCATGGCCAGCATTACCGCATTCTGGAGCAGCAGTGCGATATCGCTGGCACCTGCGCCCCAGGCTTTGCCCGCCAGCGCCGGTACAAGGAACATGCCGATCGGGAAGCGCAACACATCCGGCTCCGCCCGCGCCGTGTAGACGAAGGGCCAGGGGTTGATGCGCATATCGTTCAAAGCCGCCAGACGGACCTGCCAGTCGATATTGGCGTAAAAAAAGCGCCCTTCGCCGCCGAGCATCAGCAGGATCAGAGCGACCGCCATGCAGGCAATCAGGGTCGCGACTGTTGGCCCTCGGTGATCGGGCATGGCGCGCACATTCGCGACGCACAGTCCGCCGATCAGCAACATCCCGAGCGGATAGGCCCAGACGGGCATGATATCGAGAAACCGCCAAAGCAGCAGCTGGTCCAGCCCGAGCCATAACAACAGCGCAGCAATCAGCCAGCCCGAGGGCAGTTGGCGTGCCAGCCAAGACGGCGATCCGTTTACCGGCGGCGAAGTGAAGGCGGGTTCATTCTGGGCGGGGGCGGTAAAGGCGAGGGCGGTCATCGGCGCACGGCACTCACAAGAAAAAGGGGCGCGAAGCGCGCCCCTTGGTCCGTTCGTCTGGCATGAATGCGGCAGGTTGGAAAGAGAAGAGCTCTTCCAACTTCCCCCACATCAGGGCGATTAGCCCGCCTTTTCGGCGAGAACCGTCAGGCCCTTTTCATTGACCTCGGCAAAGCCGCCCTCGACCGGGATGATTTCCGGTGCGGCGCCAGCCGATGCGAAGATCTGGATCCCGCCGTCGCGCACGGTCGACATGAAGGGCGCGTGGCCCTCCAGCACGCCGAAGTCGCCATCGGTGCCGGGAACGACGACCTGATAGACCTCTTCCGAGCGGACGAGCTTTTCAGGGGTCACGAGTTCGAAATGCAGTGCCATTTTTATGTCCTATGCCCCCTCCCCGAACCGGGGAGGGGTATATGGGGTTAGAGCTTAGGCTGCTTCGGCAGCCAGCTTCTTCGCCTTTTCGATGGCTTCGTCGATGCCGCCGACCATGTAGAAGGCGTTCTCGGGCAGATGGTCATATTCACCATCGACCACGGCCTTGAACGACTTCACTGTGTCTTCGATCTGGACGAACTTGCCCGAGATGCCGGTGAAGACTTCGGCGACGTGGAACGGCTGCGACAGGAACTTCTGGATCTTGCGCGCGCGGGCAACGGTGATCTTGTCCTCTTCCGACAGCTCGTCCATGCCCAGGATCGCGATGATGTCCTGCAGCGACTTGTACTTCTGCAGGATCGACTGGACGGCACGGGCGGTGTCGTAATGTTCCTGGCCGACGACGCGGGGTTCCAGAACGCGGCTGGTCGAGTCCAGCGGATCGACCGCCGGATAGATGCCCAGTTCCGAAATGGCGCGGTTGAGAACGGTGGTGGCGTCAAGATGCGCGAACGAGGTCGCCGGCGCCGGGTCGGTCAAGTCGTCCGCGGGGACGTAGACGGCCTGCACCGAGGTGATCGAGCCCTTGTTGGTCGAGGTGATGCGTTCCTGCAGCTGACCCATGTCGGTCGCCAGGGTCGGCTGGTAGCCCACGGCCGAAGGAATACGGCCGAGCAGAGCCGACACTTCCGCGCCCGCCTGGGTGAAGCGGAAGATGTTGTCGACGAAGAACAGCACGTCCTGGTTCTCGACGTCGCGGAAATATTCGGCAATCGTCAGGCCCGACAGGGCGACGCGGGCACGGGCGCCCGGCGGTTCGTTCATCTGGCCATAAACCAGGGCCACCTTCGAACCTTCGCTGATCGCGTTGCCGTCGGCATCCTTGGCGATGACGTTGGCGTCGAGGAATTCATGGTACAGATCGTTACCTTCACGGGTGCGTTCGCCCACGCCCGCGAAGACCGAGGTGCCGCCATGGCCCTTGGCGATGTTGTTGATCAGTTCCTGGATGAGAACGGTCTTGCCCACGCCGGCGCCGCCGAACAGGCCGATCTTGCCGCCCTTGGCATAGGGGGCCAGAAGGTCGATGACCTTGATGCCGGTGACCAGGATCGAGGCGTCGGTCGACTGGTCGACGAACTCGGGTGCCTTGGCATGGATCGGCGAACGCAGTTCGGTGGCGACCGGGCCGCGCTCGTCGATCGGCTCACCCACGACGTTCAGGATGCGGCCGAGCGTTGCCGGGCCGACCGGAACCGAGATCTGCGCGCCGGTGTCGGTGACTTCCTGGCCGCGGGTCAGACCGTCGGTCGAGTCCATCGCGATGGTGCGGACGGTGTTCTCACCCAGATGCTGGGCGACTTCCAGCACCAGGCGCTGGCCGTTGTTGCTGGTTTCCAGCGCCGAAAGGATCGCCGGAAGCGCATCGGGGAAGGTCACGTCGACGACGGCGCCGATGACCTGCGAGATGCGGCCTACATTGTTGGTGGTTGCCATGACTATGTCCTTGCCTGCTTGTCCTTAGAGGGCTTCGGCGCCCGAGATGATTTCGACGAGTTCGGTGGTGATCGCGGCCTGGCGGCTGCGGTTATACTGGATCGTCAGCTTGTTGATGAGGTCGCCGGCATTGCGGGTCGCATTGTCCATCGCGGTCATCGACGCACCCTGTTCGGACGCGTTGTTTTCCAGCAGTGCCTTGAAGAGCTGCACCGTGACGTTGCGCGGCAGCAGGTCGTCGAGGATCGCTTCCTCGCTCGGCTCATATTCCACCGTGGCGGCGATCGCGTTGCGGTCGGCGTCGGCGGGAATCTTCACCGGGATGATCTGCTGTTCGGTCGGGATCTGCGCGAGCGCCGACTTGAAGCGCGAATAGAAGAGATGGGCGACGTCGAACTTGCCGTCGAGGAACGTCTGGCTGAGTTCCTGCGCCACCGCCTGGGCCTGGGCAAAGCCCGGCTCCTTGGCACCGGTGGTGTCGTAATTGGCGACGATCTTGCCCGGATAGGTGCGGTTGATCACCGGACGGCCCTTGCGGCCGATCAGGTAGAACAGCACCTTCTTGCCATCCAGCTCCAGCGCGCGGGCCTTGGCCAGCGCGGCCTTCACGATATTGGCGTTGAACGCGCCGGCAAGGCCGCGATCGCTATTGGCGACGACCAGCAGATGGACTTCGTCCTTGCCGGTGCCGGCGAGCAGCGGCGAAGCGCCTTCGCCCGAGCCACCGGCGATCTTGGTCGCCAGGCTCGCGACGACCGCTTCCAGTCGCTCGCTATAGGGGCGGGCAGCTTCGGCAGCGGCCTGCGCCTTGCGCAGCTTGGCCGCGGCGACCATCTGCTTCGCCTTGGTGATCTTCTGGGTCGACTTCACCGACCCGATGCGCAGCTTCAGTTCCTTGAGGCTAGCCATAGTTCAAATATTCCGAGCAAGGGCCAGACGGCCCGCGAGACCAAAGAAACCGACGCCCATGGCGCCTTCGAACCAGCGCATCGCGCTGCTCTGCCCCACTTTGCGACCCGCCTTGGTGGCGAGCAGCGCGAGCAGGGCGCACCACAGGAAACCGAGCCCATAGACGATCGCGATCAGCAGCATGCCCTGCCACGGCGCATCCGGGCCGGTGCCCACGAACTGCGGCAGCGCGGCGAGGAAGAAGATCGCGACCTTGGGGTTCAGCACGGTGCTGACCAGGCCCTGGGCGAAGGGCGATCCGCCGATCCGGACCTTGGGCGTTTCGCTTGCCGGCGTCGGCTTGATCGCACCGCGCAGCAGGCCAAAGCCCATCCAGGCCAGATAGAGGGCACCGGCGATCTTAACGCCCAAGAACAGCCCCGGCACCGCATTCAGCACGCTGAGGAAGCCGAAGCCGCACAACAGCATGTAGAACAGGCCGCCGAGCTGGATGCCGCCGATCGCCGCCATTCCCGCCTTGAACCCGCGGCGCGCCGCGTGGCCGGCCACCAACATGGTGTCCGGCCCCGGCAGCAGCACCAGACCGATCGACATCACGGTCCAGGCAAGAAGGGAATGGGCGGTCAGCACAGCGTCTTAAGCGAAGGTCTTGCCGAACGAGTCCAGCGCAGCCTTTAGCTTGCCCTTGGCGTCGTCGCCCAGATCCTTGCTGTCGCGGATCGCGGTCAGCACTTCGGGGTGGTCGTGACGCAGATAGGCGAGCATCAGCTCTTCATAACGGGTCACGTCCTTGACCGGGATGCCGTCCAGATAGCCGTTGGTGCCGGCGAAGATCGACGCGGTCTGCTCTTCGAACGGCAGCGGCGAGAACTGGCCCTGCTTCAGCAGCTCGGTCAGGCGCGCGCCGCGGTTCAGCAGCTTCTGGGTCGAGGCATCGAGGTCCGAACCGAACTGGGCGAAGGCCGCCATTTCGCGATACTGGGCCAGCTCCAGCTTGATCGAGCCCGAAACCTTCTTCATCGCCTTGGTCTGCGCGGCCGAGCCGACGCGCGACACCGACAGGCCGACGTTGATGGCCGGACGGATGCCCTGGTAGAAGAGGTTGGTTTCGAGGAAGATCTGGCCGTCGGTGATCGAGATCACGTTGGTCGGAATATAGGCCGACACGTCGCCTGCCTGGGTCTCGATGATCGGCAGCGCGGTCAGCGAACCATTGCCATTGGCGTCGTTCATCTTCGCAGCGCGTTCCAGCAGGCGGCTGTGGAGATAGAAAACGTCGCCCGGATAGGCTTCGCGGCCCGGAGGACGACGCAGCAGCAGCGACATCTGGCGATAGGCGACGGCCTGCTTGGAAAGGTCGTCATACACGATCACGGCGTGCATGCCGTTGTCGCGGAAAAATTCGCCCATGGTGACGCCGGTATAGGGCGCCAGATACTGGAGCGGAGCGGGTTCCGAAGCGGTCGCGGCGACGACGATCGAATATTCCATCGCGCCATTTTCTTCGAGCTGCTTGACGATCTGCGCGACGGTCGAGCGCTTCTGGCCGACGGCGACGTAGATGCAGTAGAGCTTCTTGCTCTCGTCGTCGCCCGCGTTGATGCCCTTCTGGTTGATGAAGGTGTCGATCGCGACGGCGGTCTTGCCGGTCTGGCGGTCGCCGATGATCAGTTCGCGCTGGCCACGGCCGACGGGGACGAGGGCGTCGATCGCCTTCAGGCCGGTCTGCACGGGTTCGTGCACCGACTTGCGGGGGATGATGCCCGGTGCCTTGACTTCGACGCGCTTGCGCTCGGTATATTCGATCGGGCCCTTGCCATCGATCGGATTGCCGAGGCCGTCGACGACGCGGCCCAGCAGGCCCTTGCCGACGGGAACGTCGACGATGGTGCCGGTGCGCTTGACGGTGTCGCCTTCCTTGATTTCGGCGTCCGAGCCGAAGATCACGATGCCGACATTGTCGGCTTCGAGGTTGAGTGCCATGCCCTGAACGCCATTGGCGAACTCGACCATTTCGCCCGCCTGGACGTTGTCGAGGCCATGGACGCGGGCGATGCCGTCACCCACGGTCAGAACGGAACCGACTTCGCTGACCTGCGCTTCGGTGCCGAAATTGGCGATCTGGTCCTTGATGACCTTCGAAATTTCTGCGGCGTTGATATCCATGTTCAGCCTTTCATCGCCAGGGCGAGACTATTCAAACGGGTGCGGATGGAGGAATCGATCATCTGGCTGCCGATCTTGACGACCAGCCCACCCAGGATCGCGGGATCGACCTTGGCCTCGACGGCAACGTCGCGGCCGACGCGCGCCTTGAGGCCCTTGGCCAGCGCGGTCAGTTGAGTCTTGGTGAGCGGATGCGCGCTCGTCACTTCGGCGCGGGCCTCGCCCTTGTGATTCGACAGCAGCGTCTCATAGGCGCGGATGACCGCGGGAAGCTGCGAGAGGCGACGGTTCTGGGCGAGCACGCCCAGGAAATTCGTCGTCAGCGGATCGATCGACATGGCGGATGCAACCGCCGCGATCGTCTTACCCGCTGCGTCGCGGCTGAGAACGGGACTGTTGATCAGGCCCTTGAAATCAGACGATTCTGCGATCGCCGCCTTGATTGCCGCGAGGCTCGCTGCGACGGTGTCGAGCGTCTTGCCGTCGCGGGCCAGATCGAACAGCGCCACCGCATAGCGGCCGCTGAGGCTGGCCTGAATACCGCCGGTAGTCTCCACGCGCTTACCGTCCTCCAACTTGATTTGCCGGTCATGCAAAAAGAGGGGGAGCAGTAATAACCGTCCCCTGTTGTCGGGCCGGTTAGCAGTGCCAATATGACTATGCAAGTCATGTGACACGATTCCATCGCATCGACGAAATCAAGCCAATTTGACTGAGTTTTTCGGTAAAACGGACAGGCTAGGGAGCGGGGTCTGCGGGGGCAAGCCGTCCTTTTTGGCAATGATAGACCAGCCGCTCGTTCGGCTGGGGCGGCAGCAGCGCGGCGAGGTCCGACTGGAGCGTCGCGATCCGGGTCAACATCGTGGAATCGCTGCTGCATCCCTTGATCGGGCCATCCTTCAGCAGGGCGCGGGCCTTGTCCATCGTGTCGCCATCGGGCAGCCAGCGCTGCACCCGCAACAGGCCGGTGGCCGGGTCGAATTCGCTGCGGCTGACATAATTGCCCTCGTCGGGCACATGGGCGCGCTGCCAGGTCGTGCCGGTCGCCTGATATTGGGTGTCGCCGTTGACGCAGCCGCCCTCGGCCCAGTTCAGGCCGACATCATTGGGCTGCGACACGGTCAGCCGGCTGCGGTTGAGGTCGATCCGGCAGATATTGTCGCCGGCCCAGGCAAAGGCCTTGTTGCTGACCACGCTCTGGTCCTCGGGCAGCTTCATCCGCTCATCGATGCTGGCAAAGCTGGGCTTGAAGACGAACAGGCCAAGCGCGCCCATCAGCAGGATGCCGCCACCGGCGATGAACCAGGTGGCACGCTTTTCGCGGCCCTGGCTGTAGAAGAGGCCGCCAGCGCCCAGGCCCAGCACGGCAAGGGCCAGCAGCACGGCGGCGCCCGCCATCGCATTTTCGCGGCCGGAAATGACGTCGCGCTCGGCGGTGTCGCGGGCCTGCTGCAGCGCCTGCTCGCGCTTGTCGGCGGCGGCGCGGTCATTCTGTTCGGTCAGCTGCGATTCGCGCTGGGTGATCGAGGCTTCGGCCGCGTCGGCTTCGGCCATGGTGCGGCAGGCGACGACGGTGTGGAGCGAGGACACGCCGGCCTGGCGCAGGAAGGAGGCGACTTCGCGCCAGGATACGGCAAAGCCGAATTCGGCATCATTGCCGTCCGAGATCGAGCCGAAGCTGTTGACGCCCAGCACCCGGCCGCAATCATCGACCAGCGGGCCGCCGCTGTTGCCCGCGGCAAGCGGGGCGGTGTGCAGGATGGTGTCGAAGCTCTGGCTGGAACGGCCGGAGGAGATGCTGCCGCTGGTCTTCACCGTGCCGAGCGGTTCGACCAGTTGCTTGAGGCTGAGGCCCTGGGCGCGATCGACGGTGCCGGGATAGCCGATGGCGGTGACATGCTGGCCGTCATCGACCGCCCCGGCATAGAAGGTGGCGACCGGCAGGCTGCCTTCCTCCAGCTGGATCAGGGCCAGGTCATTGCCCGGCGAATAGGCGATGATCCGTCCGCCATAGCTTTTCTTGCCCTCCGACGGGATCACGCCGATGACGAGGTCCTTCTCCTCGCGCGCCAGTTCGACGACATGGGCGTTGGTCAGCACCTTGTCCGGGGCGATCGCGATGCCGCTGCCATGGCCCACGAAATAGGCGTCCGCGCCATTGGTCGCGACCAGGGCGACGCGCACCACGCTGCGCGCGGCGGCGGTGATATCCTGCTGTTCGGCCCGTGCGGGGCTGAGCAGGACGAGGGACGCGACAAGCGCGGCGATCGGGCGAAGGCGACGGAAAAGGGCGACCATAGGAGGCGCATACATATGCGAAGGCCCGCTTTAGGCAATCGGGAAAAAGCGGATGCGACGGGCCGTGTGCTTTTGACCGCAAGCGACGGGAAGCCTCGCCAAGCCGTCTGGATTACCCCATATCCATGAACCAGATGACACGCCCCGAACCCGTCCCGGCCGCCATGCCCGACGCCGCAGACTGCTGGACCGCCTTTCTGGCGCGCGATCGCCGGCAGGATGGCTGCTTCGTCGGGGCGGTGCTGACCACCGGCATCTATTGCAAGCCCAGCTGCCCAGCCCGGCACCCGAAGCGGGAGAATATGATCTTCCTGCCTGATGGTGCGGCGGCCCGTGCGGCGGGCTTCCGCGCCTGCCTGCGCTGCCGGCCGGATGAGGTGGGGCGCGACCAGCAGGCGGTGGAAGCGGCGATCCGCCTGATCCGCGCGGCCGAAACGCCGCCCCGGCTGGAGGAGATGGCCGACCATGTCGGCTATGCGCCGCATCATTTCCATCGCTTGTTCAAGCGGATCACCGGCCTGACCCCGGCCGCCTATGCCCGCGATCTGCGCGCTGAACGGCTGAAGGCGGCGCTGGCGACGCCCGGCCGCGTGACCGATGCGATCTATGAGGCGGGCTATAACGCGCCGAGCCGCGCCTATGCCGATGCCGAACGGCATCTGGGCATGACGCCCAGCGCCTGGCGCGAGGGCGGGCGCGGCGTCGATATCCGCCATGTCGTGATCGGGACGAGTCTGGGCGTGCTGCTGGTCGCGGCGACCGAGCGCGGCCTGTGCCGCATCGCCTTCGATGAAGGGGAGGCGGACCTGCGCCGCCGATATCCCAACGCGACTCTGTTGCCCTCGGACGCAGCGCTGGATCGCTGGGCGCGTGCCGTGGCTGCACTGGTGGATGATCCGGGGGCGGGGGCCGACCTGCCAACCGATGTCGGCGGCACCGCCTTTCAGCAGGCGGTCTGGGCCGCCTTGCGGGCGATCCCGGCGGGCGAGACGCGCAGCTATGGCGAGATCGCCGCGGCGATCGGCCGGCCGGGCGCGGTGCGCGCGGCGGGGACCGCCTGCGGCGACAATGGCCTGGCAATATTGGTGCCGTGTCATCGTGTGCTGCGCAGCGACGGAAGCCTGGGCGGCTATGCCTATGGAGTCGACCGCAAGCGGAGCCTGCTAGAAGCGGAGCGCCGCGCGAAGATGACAGCGAAGGCGACAGGTGAATGATCCTTTCTCGATCCGCTTGCGTCACAATATTCTCGTAATTTAACTTTTGATTAACTATAGGCTCGCGCCTTCTTCGATGGGGGCGGGTGGGCTTGCGTAGTCTGTTGTTCTGGCTGTTGCTGATGACACCGACCATGACAGTGGCCTTGCCGCTGGCGCGGCCGGTGGCGATGCCGATCGGTCCCGGTCCCGACCGGATGGCCGCCGGCGTGGCGCGCATGGTCGGATCCATCCTGGAATTTACCCGCTGGCCAACCGCGCGGCCGGTCGTGCGCATGTGCATGGCCGGTGTCGTCGCCCATGGCGACCAGTTGGATGAGATCAGCCTGACGAACGGGGCGCGGATCGCCACGGTGGCGCTGGCCGCCGACGAGGCCGCGCCGGCCGCGCGGTGCGATGCGCTTTATCTCGGAAGCCTGGACGCGGTGGTGCGCCAGCGGCTGATCGCGGCAGTGCGCGGCAATCCGGTGGTGACCATCGCGGAGGATGATCGCGACTGTGCGGGTGGGGCGATGTTCTGCCTGTTGTTCGCGCCGCAGACCCTGTCCTTCCAGCTCAACATCGATGCGGTGTCCCGATCCACGGTGCGGATCGATCCGCGCGTGCTGCGCGTGGCTAAGGGGGGCTATTGACCATGGCCGAGCCAAGCCCGACCGCAATGCCGACCTTGCGTCAGTTGCTGGCGCGAGCGCATCTGCGCCTGATTTTGTTCGCCGTGTTGATGGCGGGCCTGACGCTGACGGTGACAGGTGTCACCGTCATTCGCGGCTATGCCGCGCGCAACCTGACGCTGATCGCGCAGACCGTCGCCTATACGGTCGAGCCGGCTCTGGTGTTCGATGATGTCGATGCGGCGCGGCGCGGGATCGCCACGGTGGCGGCATCCGAAAGCGTGCGATCGGTCGAGCTGCATGATCGTGATGGACGGCTGATCGCGGCCTGGAACCGGCCCGATCGCGGCATGGCCGGCAACCTGTCCCGGATCGTGGACGCGCTGTTCTGGCCCAGCCCGGTGCGGGTGCCGGTCCATCATGGGCCGGTCGTCGTGGCCGAAGTGCAGGTGTTCGGCGATGCCGGCGGGCTGGGGCGCTATATCCTGTCCGGGGTCGCCACTGCGCTCGCCTGCCTTGGTCTGACCATCGTCGCGACCCAGTTGCTGGCGCGGCGGTTGCAGCGCGACGTGACGGGACCGCTGGCCCATATTGCACAAGTCGCCCATGCAGTTCGCACTGACCGCCAGTTCGATCGGCGCGTGCCGGTCGCCGGCATTCATGAGGTCGATCAGTTCGCGCGCGATTTCAATGCGCTGCTGGATGAACTGGACGAATGGCACACCGGCATTTTGAACGAGAATCGTATCCTGGAGCGCCAGGCGACGCGCGATCCGCTGACCGGCCTAGGCAATCGTGCGATGTTCGAGCGAGAGCTGGCGGCGACCATGGCGCAGGCCGATGAAGGCGATACGTCCTTCGCGGTCATTTATGTCGATGTGAACCGGTTCAAGCAGGTCAATGACAGCCATGGCCATGATGCCGGCGACGTCATGCTGATCGTCATCGCGGCGCGGCTGCGCATGGCTTTGCGGCCGGGCGACATGGCCTTCCGTCTGGGTGGCGACGAATTTGCGCTGATCCTGGCCGCCGGGGCGACCCGAGCCGAAGCCGATCAGATGTCGGCGCAGATCGGGACCAGCATGACCCAGCCGATCATGTTGCCGAGCGGCGTCAGCATCCGATCCTCGCTGAGCATCGGCAGCGCTCTCTATCCACAGGACAGTGTCGATCCGCGCGCACTGCTGCGCCATGCCGACGCGGCCATGTATGCGGCCAAGGCGCGGAGCGACGGCCGGAATTGATGATGAGGAACAATATGCGAAAGCTTCTTTCCCTCCTGGCGCTGACTTTGCTGGCGGCCTGTCAGACGGTGCAGCCGAGTGATGGCTTCACCGAAGCGCAGAAGACGGTGCTGCGTGCCAATGGCTTTCAGCCGGTCGGCAGCAACTGGGAGTTCGGCATGGCCGACCGGCTGTTGTTCTCGACCGACCAGAGCGTGCTGATCCCGGCGCAGCGCGACGTGATCAGCCGTATCGCCAGCGCGCTGGTGGCGGTCGAGGTGCACGGCGCCAAGGTGGAGGGGCATACCGACAATACCGGCACGGCCGCCTATAATGAGCAATTGTCGCAGAAGCGGGCGCAGGCCGTCGCCGACGCGCTGGCGGCGGGCGGCATGGCCCCGGCGGCTCTGCATCCGGTGGGCATGGGGTTGCGGGCGCCGGTCGCGAGCAATGGCAGCGAGGTCGGCCGTCAGGAAAACCGCCGCGTGGTCATCATCGTCGCACCGGGCGATGCGATGCCGCTTTAACGACGGATCGGCTCGAAATCCTTCACCCGCGCCATGACGGCGGTGCGCTGGGCATCGGTCATGCTGCGCCAATGGACGATTTCGTCGAGGGTGCGGCCGCAGCCGGTGCAGCCCTTGCGCTCGGCATCGAGCGAACAGAGATTGCGGCAGGGGCTCTCGATCGGCGCGGCCATCACATGAAGCTGTAGGGATCGACGTCCACCGCGACGCGGGTGGTGGATTTCCACACCAGATTGCCCAGCCATTCGCGGATCACCAACTGGATGTCGACCTGGCGCGTGGCGTGGATCAGCAGGCGATGGCGATGCCGGCCGCGCAGCACCGAAAGGGGGGCTGGGGCGGGGCCATAGACGCGCATGCCCTCCACCTGCGGCGCCGACTTGCCGATCAGCCGCGCGGTCTGTGCGGCTTCGTCGCTGTCCTCGCTGGAAATGATGATCGCGGCGAAACGGCCGAAGGGCGGGGCATTAGCGCGGCGGCGATTTTCGGTCTCGATCAGATAGAAGCGCTCGCTGTCGCCGGCGATCAGCGCCTGGATCACCTCCGCATCGGGCATGCGGGTCTGGATGAAGACATGGCCCGGTTTTTCGCCACGCCCGGCGCGCCCGGCGACCTGCATGATCTGCTGGAAGGTGCGTTCGGACGCGCGCAGGTCGCCGCCCTCCAGCCCCAGGTCCGCATCGATCACGCCGACCAGGGTCAGGTTCGGGAAATGATAGCCCTTGGTGATGAGCTGGGTGCCGACGATGATGTCGATGTCGCCGGCCTCCACCGACTTGACGAAATCGGCAGCGCGGGCGGGCGAATGCAGGGTGTCGGACGTGGCGATGGCGACCCGCGCCTGTGGCCACAGCGCCTTCACCTCGTCGGCGATGCGCTCGACGCCGGGGCCGCAGGCGACCAGGCTGTCCTCTTCCTTGCATTCGGGGCAGAAGCGCGGCGCCGGGATGACATGGCCGCAATGATGGCAGGCGAGCCGCTTGGTCAGCCGATGCTCAACCATCCAGCTGGTGCAGTTGGGGCATTGGAAGCGATAGCCGCAATGGCGGCACAGCGTCAGCGGCGCATATCCGCGCCGGTTGAGGAAGAGCAGGCTCTGCTCGCCCTTGGCCAGCACTTCCTCCATCGCCACCACCAGCGGCGGGGCGATCCAGCGACCGCGCTCGGGCGGATCGGTCAGTAGGTTGATGCCCTCGATATCGGGCATCTGTGCGCCGCCGAAACGGGCCGGCAGCTTGATCTCGCGATAGCGGCCGAGATCGACCTGATGCCGTGTCTCGATTGCCGGCGTGGCGGAGGCCAGAACGACCGGGAAATGTTCGATGAGGCCCCGTATCACGGCGACGTCGCGGGCGTGATAATGGACGCCTTCCTCCTGCTTGAAGCTCGCCTCATGCGCTTCGTCGACGACGATCAGACCCAGATTGGGGTAGGGCAGGAACAGGGCGGATCGGGCACCGACGACGACGCGGGCCTCGCCCGCCGCGATCGCGCGCCAGGCGCGCCGGCGCTCGCTCTGGCGCAGGCCACTATGCCAGTTGACCGGGACCGTGCCGAAGCGTTTCTCGAACCGCTCCAGAAAGGGTTCGGTCAGGGCGATTTCGGGCAGCAGCACCAAGGTTTGCTTGCCGGCGCGGATGGCTGCGGCGATCGCCTCGAAATAGACCTCGGTCTTGCCCGATCCGGTGACGCCGTCGAGCAGGAAGGGGGCGAATTCATGGGCACGCACTGCGTCCGCCATGTCGGTCGCGGCCGCCATCTGCTGATCGGACAGGGCCGGCGGCGCGTGGGCCGGGTCGGGCTCGGGGAAGGGGGTGTCGACGCTGACCTCGATCGGCTCGAACGCGCCGGCCTTCACCAGGCCGCGGATCACCGTATCGCTGACCCCGCCGATCATCGCCAGTTCGCGCACCAGCCCCTGCCGGTCGCCGATCCGCTCCATCGCCTGGGTTCGCTGTTCGGTCATGCGATCGGGAAGCTGGCCGGTGGCACGATATTCGATGACGGTGCGCGTTCCCTCCAGCGCCGACATCGACGCCAGCGCCATGCGCAGCACGGCGGCCGGCGGGGCGAGATAATAGTCGGCGGTCCATTCGATCAGCCGGCGCAGCGTTTCGGGCAGCGGCGGCGCGTCAAGCACTTCCAGCAGGTTGCGCAGACGGTTGTCGCCGACCGTCTCGACATCCGGGAAGGATTCCTCGTCCCAGACCACACCGACGAGCTGGCGCGGGCCCAGCGGGGCGACCACGATGCTGCCCGGCCTGGCCGTCATGCCATGGGGGATGCGATAGTCGAGCGGGCCGAGGGCGGCATTGAGCAGGAGGACACGGGCGCGGGCCATGGAGCGTCCTTAACCGCTCTTGCCGTTCTGGCAAATCGTCAGAGCCGCCAGGCGATCGCCAGCCAGGGGACATGAACGACCTCATCGGGGCGGTCGTCGGGAAAACTATGCTGGCGCATATAGCTGAGCTGCATGCCGAGTCGCGGCGTCAGCACATGACGCAGACCGATCAGTTGCCGCGTGGCGACAAGTTCGCTGTCCTGGACCGCGCTTGGCTTGTGCAGTTCGAAGAAAAATTCGGCGGAGGTCAGGAGGAACCATTTGCGCTGCTTTTCCAGCGGGATGTCGAGCTGGATACGTTCGCGCAGGCGCCAGGCCGGCTGCGCGGCGCTGTCGATATAGCGCTGTTCCAGCCGGGTGCGGCTCTGCAGCACGCCCAAGTCGATGATCAGTTGCTGGTGGAAGCGCATTTCCTTCTGCCTTCGGCTGGTGACGAAGGCGAAGCCGCCGCCCAGCTGCACGCCGTCGGCAATCCGATGGTCCAGGGTGATCCGTTGCAGCAACTGGTCGTCGGCCGGCCGCAGGCGATAGCTTGTTTCGATGCCGATGCGATCATTGTCGTCAATCTGCGCGACGCCGCCAGCGCTGATCCAGGTCTGCGCCTCCTGATCCGCAGCGCGGGCAGGAAAGGGCAGGACGAGCATGGCGAGGGCGGTCAGGCAAATATATGCGCGCATCGCAAACTTCATCGCCGCTCCCCTGTCGCGGAAGAGGTAGAAGGCGGCGGGGGCCAAGGCAATCGCCGTTCGCCCCGATGGCCAATCCATCGGCCAGCCGTTAAAGGGAGCCGATTCGCGAATCCTGCCCCGGAGCATCCCATGAAATTCTTCGTCGACACCGCCGACATTGCCGAAATCCGTGACCTGGCCGCCACCGGCCTGCTGGACGGCGTCACCACCAACCCGTCGCTGATCCACAAGTCGGGCCGCAAGTTCCTGGAAGTGATCGAGGAAATCTGCGGCGTCGTCGACGGCCCGGTATCGGCCGAAGTCGTCGCGCTCGACCATGAGACGATGATGAAGGAAGCCGCCGTCCTGCGGAAGATCGCGCCCAATGTCTGCATCAAGGTGCCGCTGACCATCGACGGCCTCAAGACCTGCAAGGCGCTGACCGACGATGGCGTGATGGTGAACGTCACCCTCTGCTTCTCGGCCAACCAGGCACTGCTCGCGGCCAAGGCCGGCGCCAGCTTCATCTCGCCCTTCGTCGGCCGTCATGACGATAATGGCTTCGACGGCATGCAGCTGATCGAAGACATCCGCCTGATCTACGACAATTACGCGTTCGACACCGAAATCCTGGTCGCGTCGGTCCGTCACCCGATCCACGTGCTCGACAGCGCCAAGATCGGCGCCGACGTGATGACCGCGCCGCCGGCCGTCATCAAGGCCCTGTTCAACCATGTGCTGACCGACAAGGGCATTGCCGGCTTCATGTCGGATTGGGCCAAGACCGGCCAGTCGATCCTCTAAGCGACATTGCCGGCGGGCGGGTGATCGGCCTGCCCGCCGGAACTCCTGCCGCTGCCCGGCCATTGTCTCCGCACGAGGAGGTGGCCATGTTCGTTGCGGTCTATTGGTGGCGCGTCCACCCCGGCAAGGAAGAGCAGTTCCGCGCAGCCTGGCGCCGCGGTACCGACCTGATCCGCGAAAAATATGGCAGCTATGGATCGCGCCTGCACCGCGATGCGGACGGGCGGTTCGTGGGCTATGCCGAATGGCCGGACGAGGCGACCTGGCGCGCGGCGTTCGACGCGAAGATGGCCTATGACGATCCGGCAACCCGCGCCGCCTTTGTCGACGCGATCGCCGAAGTGCCGGCGGATGCCGACCCGATCTTCACCATGACGGTCACCGACGACCTGCTGATGCGTGCGACGAGCTGAGCCGGGCGGGAACCTTTTGTTCAGCATATTCGGATAGATAACGCGCTCCTTTCCCCGATGAATCTGTCCATGCCGATCGACGCCGTCACCATGCCGCTCATGACCCAGGCCATCGCCCTCGTTGCGGCGCTGGTGCTGGCTGCCGAATGGCGTCTGGCAAAGGTGCGCTCGCTCGCCTGGTGGAGCGCGGGATTCGCGACCATCGTGGTGGGCAGCGGCATGTCGGTGCTGCGCACGGTGGACAGCTTCCTTCTCTATGTCTGGTTGGCCAATGGCCTGCTGGTGGTGGCGCATCTGCTGTTCGCCAGGGGGGCAGCCGCCTTTGCCGGGCGACGCCTGCCCGGCATCTGGCTGGGCGTGCTGCTGGTCTGGGTGGCGCTGCTGGGCACCGATCCGGCAAGTGATCGCACTGCCCTGTTCGGCCTCGTCAATTCGGCGCTGGTCGCGATCCTGTCGCTCAAGGCCGCATCTCTCCTGCTTTCGCTCCGTCGTACCAGCGAAGTGCGCGATGCGGTGCGGCTGGGGCACATCTTCCTTGGCCATGGCATATTCTACCTCGTCAAGTCGGGGCTGATCTTCATGCCGGGCCTGTTCGTCAGCCTGGTGGGCTTCAAGGGGCTGCTGATCAAGGCCTCGCTCTATGAGGGCATATTGGTCGAGGTGTCGCTGGCGCTGCTGATGCTGGCGGCGGTGCGTCACCGGCGCGAACGGCAGATCACCGCGCTGGCCGAGCGGGATTCGCTGACCGGGGCCTATAATCGCCGCGCGTTCGAGGCGAAGGCGGCAGCCGGGATGGCGCTGGCGCGGCGGGCCGGCCAGCCGGTGGCGCTGCTGCTGTGCGACGTCGATCATTTCAAGGCGGTCAATGACGGCTTCGGCCACGCCACCGGCGACCGGCTGCTGTCGGGACTGGCCGGGATATTGACGGATTGCGTGCCTGCCGATGCACTGGTGGCGCGGCTGGGCGGCGACGAGTTCGCCGTTCTGCTCTTTGGTCTTTCGCCCGAAAATCTACCGGCGCTCGGTCGCCGCATCTGCCATCGTTTTGCGCAGAGCGGCGGGTTGACGTTGCCGGTCTCGACCAGCATCGGCGCGGCGACCAGCATCACGGGCACGGAGGAGTTGCCGCATCTTTTCGATCGGGCGGACCGCGCGCTCTATGACGCCAAGCGCAAGGGGCGCGATCGCATGTCGGTTGAATCGGGCGTGGATCTGAGCGTCGCGACCCCGCCGCTGCGCCTCGCCAAGGTGGCAAGTCGCGCCTGATTGGCGACCCCGAGTTATCTTTTCGTGTCGGTTGTCAGGAAGTCTGCTCCTGACCCCCTAGAGTTTCCGGTGCTTTTGTCATCAGAGGATCACGGCTGATTTTCAACTTCTGCTCCTCTGGAGGGGGAGTAATGTCAACTTCTGCTCCGATCCCTATTTATCGGCGATTCAGATGAACCTTTCATCGCGTCGAGAAGATTCCTAGCCGAAGCCCAGAGCATGATATCTGCGCTAAATCTGCGACACCTTGCTTATCGCTCGCTCGTGCTTCAAAGTTTTGCGTAACAGTCGGACGTCCCAAGGATTGGTCATGTCCGTCACGGTTTTGGACGTTGGGGGGATTATTGGTGACCGAGATAATTGCGCTTGCGATTCATGACCTGAATCGTAGCGATGCTGGCTATTCTGTCGCACTCTCCAAGAAGTTGCTTGACGTGACCGACACGACGCTTCGCGTCATCTCCACGGTCTATGAACTTTACAACAGCCGGACTTCCAAGTCTCACGGTCGGTTCACAACGGCAGAAGGTTCTCCCACCGAGGGGCAAATCCGTGCCTATGTTGAGGCCAAGGAGAAGGACTTCCTCGGTCTTACCGGCAAGATGATGGATAATCTGGCACGGGAAGCGGGAAAGAAATCTGCTTCGGTCGGCGGGCATGTGTTTTTTGCCCACTTCCGACGGGATGGTTCAGATTTCATGCTCGTCACGGTGGTCACCGACAAGCTGAGCGCGGCCCTGACCAAAAATCATGGAATGGAGGACGTCGAGCACCTCGATCTCGATGGTTTCCGCTTCGCCGGCCGCATTAATCTTACCGCTTGGGCGGACAAGCAGGACCGCTACCTGAGCTTCTTGAAAGGCAAGGGTTCGATATCCGATTATTTTCGTGATTTCCTTGGCTGCGATTCGGCTGTTCTGGAGCGCAAGGACACTCAGAGCCTCGTGGATGCACTGAAGGAATTTACGCTCACTGAAAAGATGGTCGACACCGAGGCGACGGCGTTCCTGTCCGATGCCTTGGATTATCTTGGCAAGGCGAATAAGGCGAAGGAGCCGGTGGATTTCGAAGCTATGGCAAATCGCCTGATGCCGAAGGAACCCGGCAGGCTATCGAAATTTCTGGCCAACACCGATCGCCAGCTGAATGAGGGCTACGTTCCGAACGCCAGCGCATTGAAAGCCCTCGTGAAAGTGACCGCGAAAACGAAGATGTGGTCGGTCGAATTCACGCGTGAAGCAATCGACCAGAGCAAAGTCGTGTTCGACAAGGACAAGAAATCCCTTACGTTGATGGATGTGCCAGACGAGCTGATCAATCAGATGCGCGCCGAAGGGATGATCAGTGATTGATGTTACGTTTGCCGATCTTGTCGAGATATACCGCGCCACGCGGTTCGATGATGAGAACGGCGACGTTCTGACGATCAAGAGCGACCATATGGTGGAAGTTTTAACCGCCATCATGGAGAGCGACACGCATTACAACGACGCCCAGATTTCGGTCGAGGACGGCTATGACCTGACCGTTGGGGCAGAAGTGCCGGTAACGATTGGTCGGCCCAATGTGGCAAAGATGGGCCTGTTGGTTTCCACTTTGGATGATCTGTTCAAGGCGCCTGGCGCCGTGCTCGCGGAGCCTCAGCGGTACTACATCAAGAAAGAGCATTACGCGTCGGGTGATAACCCTGTCCCGCCAAAACTGCTTGCGTATCGTGCAGTCTTGGACGTGCTCAAGGTACTTCGCGATAGCGCGTCGCTGGTTGATGAAACGATGCGTCAGCTCATTTTCATCGGCAAAGAGAAGGTCGTCGTGCCGATCCAGTTTGGTTCAATGGACCTTCGCGGCGACGTGGTGGGTCAGGCTGCGCGGCTGACGAAGCTGTTCGCGGACGAATTGCACTTGGATGAGAAGCGGACGATTCTTCAGACCACCCTCATCGAAATGGTGCGTTCGCTACGCGACAAGGATCGGTTCGGTTTCCTAATTCGGAATCTAGATCGCCTCGCGAATGAGGTTGAGAAGGGATACCGACTCTTCACCTCGAGTTTCTCGTACTCGAAGATCCGCAATGAGGTTGAAACGGCGCGACTGGATTTCGTAGGCAAGATCCACAAGACCATCGTCGATATCCAAGGCCAGCTCCTTGGCATTCCTGTTGCAACGATCGTCGTGGTTTCCCAACTCAAGAAGGTGCCGGCGTCGTGCGGCCTCGAGTTCTGGACGAACCTTGGCGTGCTTATAGGAGCAATCGTCTTCGCGGTGATGTTGGGGATTGCCGGGCTGAACCAGTGGAAGACGCTCAATGTTATCGCGACAGAGGTGAAGCGGCAAAGCACCCGCCTCAGCGACGACTTTGCCCTGATCGCCGATCAATTCTCTGACGTGTTCGATGACCTCCACGCCCGCATCAAGTGGCACCGTGCCGCTCTTCTTGTCGTTGGCGGCGTTCTGTTGCTCGGAGTGATTATAACGGCAGTCGCAGTCTGGAGGCTTTTGCCGGTCAATGGTTGGCAATGCCTCTGAAGGGATGCTGCATGGATTTCCAGCCGCGATCTTCGTCGGAAATCAAGATCGCATCGTAGAGGAATGCATGAGCAATTATCGGGCGGCACTCACGGATAGAGAAGAAGCTTTGGTTCCCCGGATGGTCCGCGGATAAGCGGCATCAGAAAACTTCTGTCTAAAGTGCAGCCTGATTCCAAAGGATCTGTAATCCCCATAAAATGAGGGTAAGCTAATTCGGCAAATTGTGCCTTGTGTCTGGCGCGTCATGCAGATTTATTCGAATGATTCTTGCTGATGCCATGATGTATATTGGATCTCATCATAGTTTAGGCAAAGTTAATCCGTGATGATATGGTGTATCAGTGCGCTATCATGGCACAATGATCTGATGTAACATTCAGAAACAGTCCAATATGCCGCGATATTACTTTTGCAGATGACATTCTGCGGAAAGCCTACTATGTAGCCTGTCATGCGCCGCTTAGGACGTTTCCTGCTCTGCCTGATTTCGTTGTCCATGCTGACGACGACGATGGTGCATGCTCAGGAAGTTCCTAACGCTCAGGCGCCCACCATCGAATGCTCCGGTTACGTGCATAGTGATGGCGATGCTGACCAGACGCAGGGTGATGCCGACAAGGGCATGCCGCATCATCATGGTGGTTGTCAGGGCGCTCCGGCGTTCGTGCCGGCGTCGGCCAGCGATGATATGCTCCCCTCCGCGGTGAACGCTCCTGCGTTCATTCCTGCACCGATCCCGTCCAAGCGCTGGGCCATCGGCCCCGACCTGCGCCCACCCATAGTCTGACAGAGCCATAGTGGACCGTTGCGCCTGAATTCAGGCCGCCGGTCGTCCATGACTCGTGTTCAGGATTCCTATTCATGTTCCGATCCATTGCAGCCTTATTGGCTGCCGTGTCCTGCGTCGCTGTGGCGCAGGCACAGGAGATGCCCGCTGCGGTAGCGGGGGCGTCACCCTATACGCTTGATCAGGCAGTCGCCGCCGCTGGTGGCAGCGCCCCGGCGGCCGAAGCCGCGCAAGCCAATGTCGAAGCAGCCCGCGCCGCACGTACCGTCGCTGGTCTTCGTCCCAATCCCACCGTGCAGACGCAGGTGGAGAATATCGCAGGTAGCGGACCGTATCGCGGCGTTGGTAGCGCCGAGTCGACGGTCAGCATGGCTGTTCCCATCGAACTGGGTGGCAAGCGGTCCGCACGCATCGCGGTCGCCAATGCCCAGACCGACAAGGCGTTGCTGGTCTCGGCCATCACGCAGGCAGACATCAGGCTGCTGGTCACGCAGCTGTATATCGAAGCGGCTGCTGCCGAACGGCGTGTCCAGACGGCACGCGATCAGGCGCGCATAGCCGGTGACGCCGCGAACGCTGCGAGTGTACGGGTAAAGGCCGGGCGGGCCTCTCCGATCGAGGAGCAGCGCGCCAATGTCGCGAAGATCAACGCCGATGCCGAACTGGTTCGGACTATCCGGCTGGCACAGGCCAGCCGCGCTAATCTGGAGCGTAGGGTCGGGCAACCGATGGGCGGCCCTCTCGATACGGCCTGGTTGGAGCGCTTACCACGTGGTTATGGCCCCGAAGTACCACCGAGCGCGGTAGGTACGCTGGCCCTGGCGGCCGCAGATGCGGACCTTGCCGTAGCTGATGCCAATGTCCGACTCGCGAATTCTCAACGAGTCCCCAATCTTGAAGCTGGCCCCGGTTTACGCAGGCTGTCAGCCACCAACGATACGGCCCTGATCTTCACGGTCACGATGCCTATCCCGATCTTCAATTCGGGCAAGGCGGCTGTCGCGCAGGCTCGCGCGCAGCGCAATCAGGTGGAAGCCCAGAAGCGCATGACAGCGCTCGATGTCGAGCAGGCCATTACGGACGCGCAGACATCGGCATCGAATGCCGCAGTCACTGCACAGACGGCTACTGGTCCTGCCCTTGAGGCAGCTCAGGAAGCGGCCCGTATTGCGCGCATTGGCTATCGCGAAGGCAAGTTCGGCCAGCTCGACCTGCTCGATGCAGAACGCACGCTTGGTCAGACGCGCCTCGCCGCCATCGACGCACTTGCCTCTTATCAGAATGCCCGCGCGCAACTGGAGCGCCTGACAGCGCCCGCGCCGGAACAGGGGAACTGATCCATGACATCCAAGAAGATCATCTACGCCGCCTTGCCCCTGTCCCTGATGCTGGCGCTCGCCGCTTGCGGAAGCGGTGCCGAGGAGAATCCGTCCAACGACGCGGCACCCGCTGCTGAAGCAAAGGCAGGGGAGAAAGCCGAAGAGGGCAAGATCACGCTCTCGGCCGATCAGATCGCATCGGCTGGCATTCAGACGGCGCGCCCGATGATGGGCGGCTCGGGCACGATCGAACTCCCCGCTACCATCGACGGTGATCCGCAAGGCACGCAGGTCGTATCCGCTGCGATCGGCGGCAGGGTCATATCGCTCACCCGCAACCTTGGACAGTCGATCGGTCGCGGCCAGACGCTGGCCGTGATCGAAAGCCGCGAGGCAGCTTCTCTCAACGCTGAGACCGAAGCGGCACGCGCCCGGCTATCTCTGGCAAACAGCAATCTCGCCCGCGAGCAGCGCCTGTTCTCTCAGCGGGTCTCGCCTGAGCAGGATCTCATCGCTGCCCGCACTGCGGCGACAGAAGCCCGCATCGCCCTTCGTCTGGCGCAGCAGCAGGTATCTGCCGCTGGCACGGGTGGCGGCGGACTCAATCGCATCGGGATCGTGGCACCTATGTCGGGTCAGATCATCGGCCGCAGCGTCGTGCTGGGGCAGACGGTCGCGGCGGACGCTGAACTGTTCCGGGTTGCCAACCTTTCGAGCGTGTCGCTTTCGCTCAACCTGCAGCCGCAGGATGCGGGCCGGGTGCGTCCGGGCGCAACAGTGAATATCAAGGCAGCTGGTCGACAGGCGACCGCGAAGGTGACGTTCGTGTCGCCGGCGCTCGATGCCAATACGCGACTCGTTCCCGTCATCGCGACCCTCGATAATCGGGATGGCCTCTGGCGCGTCGGGGAGCCGGTCACGGCATCGGTCGCGCTCACCGGCAGCGGCGGCGATGGCGCGATCCGTGTGCCGCTGACTGCGGTGCAGACAGAGGAGGGCAGGTCGGTCGTCTTTGTGCGGACCAAGACCGGGTTCCAAGCAACGGCCGTCCAGCTGGGCGACAGTGCCGGCGATAGCGTGATCATCAAGTCGGGTCTCAAGGGGACCGAGGAGATCGCCACCGTCAACAGCTTCACGCTCAAGGCCGAACTCGGCAAGAGCGAAGCCGCGGAGGACTGAGCCGATGATCGCCCCAATCGTAACCTGGGCGGTTCACAAGCGCTGGCTCGTCCTGCTGCTGACCGCCATAGCCGCCGTGATCGGCGCTGCCGCCTTGTCTCGTCTGCCGATCGATGCAGTGCCGGACATCACCAACAATCAGGTCCAGATCAATGTCCGCGCGCCTGCGCTTTCGCCCGAACTGGTCGAGAAGCAGGTTGCGTTCCCGATCGAGACGGCGCTCGCTGGCATTCCTGGCCTTGAATATAGCCGCTCGCTGAGCCGTAACGGCTTCGCACAGGTGACTGCGGTCTTTTCCGAAGACACGGACATCTTCTTTGCCCGCCAGCAGGTCGGCGAACGCCTGACCGGCGTGTCCGAGAACCTGCCCGATGGCGTCACGCCCGAAATGGGACCGATCGCCACCGGTCTGGGCGAGGTCTACATGTGGACCGTCCGTCTGGAGCATCGCAAGGACGACAAGCACCAGCCGGGTGAACCCGGCATGCAGCCCGATGGCAGCTACATCACGCCGGAAGGCGAACGGCTGACCAACGACACGGATAAGGCGACCTACCTGCGTACCGCGCAGGACTGGATCGTTTCGCCGCTGTTGAAGAACACGCAGGGCTTGGCCGGCGTCGATTCGATCGGCGGCTATGCCAAGCAGTTCCTCGTCGTGCCCGACGTCCAGCGCCTCGCTTCTATGGGGATAACGCTGACCCAGCTCAGCACTGCCCTCGAACGCAATAACACCAGCGTCGGCGGCGGCTTCGTCAATCGCAATGGTGAAGGTCTGGCCGTCCGCGCCGATGCGCTCGTCCGCAACGCTGACGAACTCTCCAAGATCGTGGTGGCCACCCGGGAAGGCGTACCCATCACCCTTGGTCAGGTTGCGTCCGTCCGTACGGGGCAGGCGATCCGCATGGGTTCGGCATCCGAAAACGGCACCGAAGTCGTCGTCGGCACCGCCATCATGCGGATCGGCGAGAATAGCCGCACCGTCGCGACCGCAGTCGCCAACCGGCTGGAGGAGATCAACGCCTCACTGCCGCCAGACGTAATCGTCCAGCCTGTGCTGAACCGTACAGCGCTGGTGAACTCGACCATTAAGACGGTCGCAAAGAATCTGAGCGAAGGCGCGGTCCTCGTCATCGTGGTGCTGTTCCTGCTGCTGGGCAATTTCCGCGCCGCGCTGATCGCCGCCGTCATCATCCCGGTGACCATGATGCTGACCGGCTTTGGCATGTTGCGTGCTGGGGTGTCGGCCAACCTTATGAGTCTTGGCGCTCTCGACTTTGGCCTCATCGTCGATGGCGCCGTCATCATTGTCGAAAATGCCCTGCGACGCATGGCTGAGCATCAGCATCATGAAGGCCGTCTGCTCACCGTGAAGGAGCGGCTGGACACGGTCGCTTCCGCTGCGCGGGAAATGATCAAGCCGTCGGTCTATGGCCAGGCGATCATTATCCTCGTTTATGTGCCGCTGCTGACCCTGACCGGTGTTGAGGGCAAGACCTTCGTGCCGATGGCGCTTACCGTCATCATCGCGTTGGTTTGCGCCTTCATCCTTTCCCTGACCTTCGTGCCTGCTGCGATTGCCCTGTGGCTGTCCAAGCGGATCGAGGAGAAGGAAGGGCGGATCATGGGCTGGCTCAAGGCCCGCTACGAACCCGGTCTCGACCGGGCGATGAATCGGCCTGTCGTCACTGTCGGCGCTGGTGTCGGCGGCTTCGTTCTCGCGATCCTGGCCTTCATGTCTTTGGGCCAGGTTTTCCTGCCGCAGCTCGATGAGGGCGACCTTCTGATTCAGGCTTTGCGTATTCCGGCAACGTCGGTGCAGCAGAGCCAGGCGATGCAGGTGCCGATCGAACAGATGATGTCGAAGCAGCCGGAGGTGAAGTTCGTCTTCTCCAAGACCGGTACGGCCGAACTGGCATCCGACCCGATGCCGCCCAACGCCACTGACATGTTCGTCATCCTCAAGGACCGGAAGGAATGGCCGGACCCCAGCCTGAAGAAGGAGGAACTCATCTCTCGGATCGAGGGGCAGCTCGCCAAGTTCCCGGGCAACGCCTACGAGATCACCCAGCCGATCCAGATGCGCTTCAACGAGCTCATCGCCGGCGTGCGTGGTGATATCGCGGTCAAGGTCTTCGGGGACGACTTCAACTCGATGAACGCGACGGCGGAGAAGATCGCCAGCGTCCTGCGCCGCACGCAGGGGGCTGCCGACGTGAAGGTCGAGCAGACCACGGGCCTTCCGATGCTCGACATCCGCGTCAATCGCGATGCCATGGCCCGCCTCGGCGTTACCGCTCAGGACGTGCAGGACATCGTGAACGCAACGCTGGGGGGCCAGCAGTCGGGCATGATCTTCGAAGGCGACCGCCGTTTCCCGGTGGTGATCCGTCTTTCCGAAGATCAGCGCGCCGATATATCGCTGCTCAGTCAGGTTCAGGTGCCGACGCCGGGTGGGCAGTTTGTGCCGCTGGCCAGCGTGGCGGATATCCGCGTCGTCGACGGTCCAAACCAGATCAGCCGTGAAAACGGCAAGCGTCGCGTTGTCGTTCAGGCGAACGTGCGCGGGCGTGACGTCGGCAGCGTGGTAGCGGACGCACAGGTGGCCATTGGTAAGGAAGTCCGCCTTCCTGCGGGCAGCTATCTCGAATGGGGTGGTCAGTTCGAAAATCTGGCATCGGCTCAGGAGCGTCTGCAACTGGTGATCCCGGCCTGCTTCGTTCTGATCCTGCTGCTGCTTTATGGCGCTCTGGGGTCGGTCCGTGATGCCGCCATCGTGTTCACCGGCGTTCCGCTGGCTCTGGTAGGTGGCGTTCTGGCCCTTTTCCTGCGGGGCATGGATTTCTCCATCTCCGCAGCGGTCGGGTTCATCGCACTGTCGGGCATCGCGGTCCTGAACGGTCTCGTCATGGTGTCCTCCATTCAGGATCTCATGCGAACCGGCATGGACCGGGCTGAGGCGGCGCGGGTCGGCGCGCTTCAGCGTCTGAGGCCGGTGGTCATGACCGCGCTGGTTGCAAGCCTTGGCTTTGTGCCGATGGCTCTGGGTAGCGGCGCTGGCGCTGAAGTCCAGAAGCCATTGGCGACGGTCGTGATCGGTGGCCTGATCTCCGCGACGCTCCTGACCCTGTTCGTCCTGCCGACGCTCTATGCGCGATACGGCCGCACCAGCATGCTCGAGGAGGACGATCCAGAGGTCGAGGTCTCCCCGGCTGCTCAACCGCAGCACTGATGTGACGGGAGGGCAGGAATTGCCCTCCCGCCTCTTCCTGCTCGATGGAAAGGATCAGACCGATGAGAGAGGAAACCATATTCAGTCCCCAGATCTCGCGTATGCGGGCATGGGGGCTGTTGGCCGACCTCAACCAATATGAGGCATGGCACCCGCACTATCGCTTTGGCCCAGGCGTGATCGACCTTGGGAACAAGATCGATATGACCTGGACTGTGATGGGGAAACATGCCTCGCTCGAAGCTAAGATTGTGGCCCATCAAAAGCCGGACAGCATCCGCTGGAGGACAAGGACATTCCCGCTGTTCAGTATCGAAGAGGGGTATGAGCTTTTCGAGAATGAAACAGGACTGCACGTGCGGCACAGTTTCGAATGCACAGGTTTTCTCGGGCTGTGGGCACGCCTGATAGTCCAGGGCCTTCGTCGCCAGATGAGGGAGCAAGACGCAAGTTTCATGGCCTTGGCGAAGCGCGCGGTCCGTGCAGTTCCTCCACCCAATCGTCACAAACGGCGAGCCGCGAATGTGACCAAGGGCAAGGGGAAGGGCGATGGATAGCGCAACGACTGGCGCCGATCAGGGAATGGAGCGCAAGACGCTCTGGATCGTGCTGATCCTGAATGTCCTCATATCTGCTGCCTTCTTTGTCGTGGGCTTCAGTGGAGACTCCAGCGCGCTCATCGCCAATGGTGTCGACAATTTGTCGGATGCTCTCGTCTATGCGCTGAGCCTCGTAGCCCTGAGCCGAGGCGTCATGTGGAAGAGCCGGGCGGCAATGTTCTCCGGCTCTATGCTGTTGGTCTTCGCAGTCGGCATCCTCGTCGATGTCGGCCGTCGATATGTCTACGGCAGCGAGCCCATTGGCACGGCCATGATGGCGATGTCGGCCGTGGCGGCCGTCGTCAACTTCATCTGCCTGAGGCTGCTGCAACGGCTTGAGCAGCCAGACGTCAACATGCGCGCAGCTACAACCTTTAGCTTCAACGACTTCATTTCGAATGGCGGCATTTTGATCGCCGGCGTGCTGGTCTGGTGGCTCGGCACAAACTGGCCGGATCTTCTCGTCGGTGTCGCTACTGCGCTGATCGCCATCAAGGGCGGGATCGAGATCCTCAAGGACGCCCGTAGCGAAATTCGGGAGGCCAAGGGCCGCCCAGAAATCAAGGAGGCCTGACATGACGAACCGTACCCCTTCGAACGGAATGCCCTGTCCGGTGTGCAAGGTCGACCTGCTCATGAGCGAACGACAGGGCATCGAGATCGACTATTGTCCCCAGTGTCGTGGCGTTTGGCTCGACCGCGGCGAACTCGACAAGATCATCGAACGCAGCATCAGCGAAACTCAGCCGGTCGAACGGCGTGAAGGCACGCTTGGTGTGTTTGGCTCAAAGCATGGAAGCGATCGTGGTGACGGCCATGGATCTCGGGGCGACCATCATGGTCGTCGCAAGGGCTTCCTGCGCGAACTGTTCGACTGATGACCAGTTTGGCCGCCGCATCTACCCCTGTGTGCGAGAACGGCCCGCGTCATGGGCGGCTTCCCTTGCCGCCCATGACGACAGTTTACCCTCGAGATCCGGGAAACAACATGCGCCTGAAACAATATCGTTTGAGCCGTCTCTCCCTGACTGGAGGAGTCTTGATGCTCAGCTTGATGGGATGCCAGCAGAATGGCGGCGGTGATGAAAGCCGCCATGATCGCAATTCCATCCCTACGCTCGTCGGGGAGCATCTTTACGCATGCGAAGATGGAACGCAGCTGGACGGCGATTTCCTGGTCGATGGACTGACCCTCGATCTGGCGATCCTGCCGGACCAGAAGCCGATCCGTCTCACCGCGCCCGACACGGGCCTTACCTATGTCGGCGATAAGCTCAATGTCAGCCTGACCGGCGTCGACACGTTGAAGCTCGTACGCGCCGATCAGAAACCGCTGATCTGCAGGAGAACTCGGACGATCAGCAAGCAGGGACGCCTGCATCCACCCTGATGGCGACTGCTTTTACCGAAGATTGAGTGCCCCAACCAGGATGATGGTCATGATTGAAAAACTCCGCCTCGATGTCCCCTTGCTACTCCCTGAAGTCACCGACACAGCTGACGGTTGTGTTTCGCGCCTGATATCCTTGATTGAAAGCCGTCCCGGCGTCGCTGAAGTGCATGTAACGAAGGAGCCGGCCGGTACACTGCCGCAGCTGTGCATCCACTATGATCCGGACGCGATCTCTCTTCCGCGTATCCGGGAGCTGGCGAAGGCGGCGGGAACGCAGATCGCAGAGCGTATCGGCCATGTGGTGTGGGAGGTCGACGGCATTGGTCATCAGAGGCGTGCCAGGTCTATTGGCGAAATGCTGCGCGCGCTGCCAGGCGTGTTCGAAGCCGAGGCCATTCTTCCTGGGACGGTGCGGGTTGAGTTCGATCGCACGAACACGTCGGAGGATGGAATTCTTACGGCGCTTCGCGATGCAGGTGTAAGCCGGAAGGCTCTCACCACTCTGGACAAAAAGCCGTCGGCACATGACCACGACAAGGATCACGATCACCCGGCTGGCGAGAAGCACGACCATGATCATGGGCATGGCGGACTGCTTGGACCCAACACCGAGCTGATCTTCGCTCTGGCCTGCGGCGGCGCGCTGGGGGTGGGCTATCTCATCGAGACGTTCCTGACGGCACCCACCTGGGTTCCGTTCGCTCTCTTCATCGCGGCCTATGTCTTCGGCGGCTTCTACACGGTGCGCGAGGCCATCGAAAATCTACGCCAGAAGCGCTTCGAGATCGACACGCTGATGCTGGTGGCAGCAGCAGGCGCGGCCGCTCTTGGTGCTTGGGCCGAAGGTGCCTTGCTTCTGTTCCTCTTCAGTCTTGGGCATGCGCTCGAGCACTACGCCATGGGTCGCGCCAAGCGTGCAATCGAAGCGCTGGCCGAACTGGCGCCGCGGACGGCTACCGTTCGGCGGATGGACGGTGGCTCCAGTGTCGTACCGGTAGAGGAACTGGTCCTTGGCGACGTGGTCATCATCAAGCCGGATGAGCGTATTGCGGCCGATGGCTTCGTCATCAAGGGTAATTCTGCGGTCAATCAGGCACCTGTCACTGGCGAAAGCATCCCGGTCGACAAGGAGCCGGTCGAAAGCGCGGACGCTGCTCGGGCCAATCCTGATCGCGTCGTTGCAGCAAGCCGGGTCTTCGCCGGGACGATCAACGGCAGCGGCCTGATCGAGATCGAGGTCACGCGGCTGTCGAGCGAAAGCACGCTGGCCAAGGTTGTGAAGATGGTCAGCGAGGCGGAGACGCAGAAGTCGCCCACGCAGCGGTTCACGGATCGCTTTGAGCGCTTCTTCGTGCCCGCAGTCCTTGCACTCGCCTTCCTGCTGCTATTCGCATGGGTGGTCGTCGACGAGCCTTTCCGCGACAGTTTCTATAGGGCGATGGCCGTCCTTGTGGCCGCCAGCCCTTGCGCGTTGGCCATTGCGACGCCGAGCGCCGTGCTGTCGGGTGTTGCCCGTGCGGCGCGTGGCGGCGTCCTGGTGAAGGGCGGTGCCCCACTCGAACTGCTGGGTTCGCTCGACGCTATCGCATTCGACAAGACCGGCACGCTGACGATGGGCGAGCCGCGCATCCAGCAGATCATCCCGGCGCCTGGCGTCACCAGGGAAGAACTGATGGCGCTGGCGGTGGCTGTAGAAAGCCTCAGCGACCATCCCTTGGCCCAGGCAATTGCGCGAGATGGGCGCGAGCATATTGGCGATCATCCAGTTCCGGAGGCTGAAAATCTGAAAAGCCTCACGGGTCGCGGCATCTCGGCTCTTGTCGGTGAGGACGAAGTTCTCATTGGCAAGGCCGAGATGTTCCGCAGCGACGGCATCGCCCCGCTGTCCACCGAGATGGATGCTGCGATCAAGACGCTGCGGGAGGCAGGACAGACCAGCATGGTCGTGCGCAGCGGCTCGCGGGATATGGGGGCTATCGGTCTTCTGGATACGCCGCGCGAAGCAGCCCGCGCGGCGCTGGAACGCCTGCGCGAGATCGGCATCAAGCGGATGATCATGATCTCGGGCGATCACCAGCGTGTGGCTGATGCCATAGGCAAGCAGGTCGGGATCGATGAAGCCTGGGGCGATCTCATGCCTGAAGACAAGGTCGAGGCCATCAAGAAGCTGCGTGCCGAAACCAAGGTCGCCATGGTCGGTGACGGCGTGAACGACGCGCCAGCGATGGCGACCGCAACCGTGGGTATCGCCATGGGCGCGGCCGGCTCAGATGTTGCTTTGGAGACAGCCGATGTGGCGCTCATGGCCGACAATCTGTCGCACCTGCCGTTTGCGGTGGGCCTCAGCCGGAGCACGCGCTGGGTTATCAGGCAGAATGTGTTCGTCAGCCTGGGTGTCGTCGCCTTCCTCGTACCGGCGACCATCCTGGGTCTTGGCATCGGACCGGCTGTCGCCCTTCACGAGGGATCCACCTTGCTGGTGGTCATCAACGCGCTGCGGCTTCTGGCATATCGGGATCCGGTCCGTGCTTGAACAGGATGCGGGTCGCCATCGAGACGCGACGTGAGGATCGGAAAATTCGACGCCATCTTTGTCGGGACAGGCATATTGATATGCGTCGCTCTCGCTGTGGTGGGAGTGTGGGCGATGTCCGGCGGACTGCACGCACCACTTAATGATCCACCCGCCACGAAGCGTATGCACTTCACGATCCAGCCGGGGGAAACGCAGCGGGTAGCAGCCTATGTGGCCGGGGAGGGAACCGTACGGTTCGTAAGCGAAAGTCGCGGCGCAAAGGTCCGCTATCGCCTTCGCCTGGAAGATGGGCACCAAGGTTCAATTCTTGCCGACACAATTGCATCGGGCGCTCAGCGCGGGGAATTACGCCCCCAGCATGGCAGCTTGTACGAATGGTCTTGGAACAACCTATCGCCCGAGCCGGTGCATATCGGCTTTTTTGCCGAGGGCAATTTCGACATCCTGAACCGAACAGGCGCTCGTCAGCCTGAATCCTTGGTGGCCCCCTGATTTTAAGAATTGGGCGCTACACTTCTCACATCATAGACAATGGAGCACCGCGATGATCGTCGGAGCGCGTCCCCGCCTGCAGCAGATCATACTCGAAATCTGGAAGCCGCTGACCATCCTGTTCGCTTGGGATGTGGCGGTCACCATTTTCCATCGGTTCATGCCGATCAAGGAGCCCGCGCTGCCGGTCGCGCTGTTCGGCACGGCCATCGCCTTGTTTCTCGGGTTCCGGACGAACGCCGCTTACGCCCGCTGGTGGGAGGCGCGCACCTTATGGGGCGCTTTGATCAACGCATCGCGCAGCATCGCCCGGTTGTGTCGCAATGTATTGCCGGCTGGCCCGGAAGCGGAAGCTATTGTGCTGCGGCAGATCTCTTTCGCGCACGCGATGCGGTGCCGGCTGCGGGGGCAGGATCCGACAGAGGATATTGAGCGGCTGGCGGGCAAGGAGGCCGCCGAAGTGGCTGCCGAGCGTACGAACCGCCCCAATGCGTTGCTCGAGGACATGTCTCGCATCGTGTCTGGAGCGCGGGCTGATGGGAAGATCGACACCATCCAGCAGTCCCTGTTCGAACGAGTGATGATCGACATCGCCAATGCCCAGGGTGGCATGGAGCGGATCAAGAACACGCCGCTGCCCAGCGGCTTCGAGTTCATGCCGAACTTCTTCACGCGGCTGTTCTGCGTGCTGTTACCGATCTCGTTGGTAGAGACGCTGGATCTCTACACACCGATAGGATCGACCTTGATCGGGATGATCTTCCTGGCTGCGTTGCGGATCGGGCAGGATCTGACGGACCCGTTTGCCAACACCGTCCATGACGTGCCGCTATCAACGATGTGTAGGACGATCGAAATCGACCTTTTGGAGTCTCTGGGGAGGAAGAGCCCGGGGCCGCTTCCTCCTGTGGCGGGAACGCAGTGGTAGGGTAGGGGATCAAAGGACAGACGCAGCCGTTACACCCTCCAACAGGCCGTAAAGGGACGGAAATCAATCGTTACGATCGAGTTGGGCGCCGGCGACAGACGGTTCTTATCTGCCTCGCGCGCCCATTCATGTGAAGGAGTAAGAAGTGGCAACTGCAAGCGTAATTAGCACGCAACCGACACCGGACGAGGCCCTGCAGCGCTTGGTCGACGGCAATGAGGCATTCGTGGCTGATGCGCCGGTGCCGGCCGACTTGTCACGCGAGCGGCGACTGGCGCTCGCAGAAGGTCAGCAGCCGTTCGCGACGCTGGTGGGCTGTTCGGACTCTCGCGTTGGTCCAGAACAGCTGTTCGGTGCCGGCCTCGGCGAACTGTTCATTGTCCGGACTGCCGGTAACAACGTGGACACCGCCGGCATGGGCTCCATCGAATATTCGGTGGCCGTGCTGAAGGTGCCGCTCATCGTCGTGTTGGGGCATGAGAAGTGCGGCGCTGTTGCGGCTGCAGCCGACGTCGTGACGAAGGACACACGCTTTCCGGGTAGCATCGCCCGTATGATCGAGCCGATCGTGCCGGCTGTTCTGGCTGCTCAGCGCAATGTCGGCGAAGACAAGCTGGTCGACACTGCTGTCGAGGAAAACGTCCGGCGCATGGTTGAACGTCTGCAGAAGTTCTCAGAGCCGATGCTTATCGAGCCGCAGGAACGTGGCGAGTTGAAGGTCGTGGGCGCCGTGTACGAACTGTCGACCGGCCGGGTGCGCTGGCTCTAAAAGCGCAGGCTTTCCCGACGGACATAATCAGAGTTTGGCTGGTTATGTCCGTCGGGAGTGCGCGGATATCGTGGCAGTGATAGTCGCCCTTTGATGCTAAGCGTTATTTGTAGAAGCTGCTTGTGTCGACTTTTACTCGCACGTCTGACGCGGTCACCGTCAGCGGGTCGCTGATGGGAAGTTCGATTTCCGCCTCATAGGGATATTCGTCAGTGTCGCGGGAGCCGATATCATTCGCAACATCAGATCCTGAGCCATATTGCAGTTCGACCACAACGGATCCGGTCACCTCGTAGTAGATCGTGTTGGCATCCATGTCGGTGACCACGATTTCGTCGACCCAGTGATGGTCGATCGCTGTGTGGGTAGACAGCTCATCGAGCTCCTGGATTGCTTCCCCAATCATCTTTTCGAACACGGCGGTCTGCATCGCTCCCGCGATCGCCTCTTCGATAAGGTCGCGGCTCTCTTCAGCCGCGTCCAGTAGGGCGTTGATTCCGTCGAGAACTTCGCTGAAAATCCGCCTGATTTTTGAGCCGTCGGCTAGGATGGTGTTTGGGCGGACATGTGTAGAGCGGTTTAGCGCATTCACCATGTCAATCAATTCGTCGGCATGGGGCTTCACCTCGAACTTCAGTATGTCCTTTACGAATTGGTCTGAAAGGCCGGCCTTGATGATGTAATTCGCCCGTTGCCTCCTCGTCACCGTATCGGTGTCTGGTGCTTGCACGAACCAGACGCATGCACGGACATCTTCGTCAGGTGACAGTTTGTGGATAATATGACCGACCGCTTCGCGCAGGCCGGCTGCTACGAAGTTTCCACGGATTGGGTTGCTCTTGCTCTTCCCTACTTTGATGCAGCCTTTGAAGACTGTCTTCAGGAATTTGTCTCGATCGAAACGCTTCGCGAGAGCGCGTGACGATTGGCTGATCTCGCGCCAGGTGGCAATCTCATTTCTCATCATAATTCCATTTCAACATCGTCTTTTGAGATTTCTGTCCAGGTGTTGATCTTGATCCAGCCGGACTTCACTCAGTGCCTTTAGGCAGGCGATATCGAAATAATAGCTGGACTGATGTGGGATGGTGCTTGTCGTCACCGGGACGAAGGTAAGGTTCGTCCGCCAAACTTTTTAATCTGAGCAGCGACGCCCCTCTTGATCAGCGACACCGCCCGTTCGTTGGGGTTTCCGCTGAGCAGGAATAATGAAAACTGGCGCAGTTTATGCCGGGTCAAGATCGGGATCGGCTCAGACACGAAACTGAAGATGGTCCGTAGGCGTTCGGCCGCGAATTTTTCTACCTTGTCAGGGTCGGCACTTCGGTTGGGCGTTGATGTGGCCGCAAAGTCGAAGAGGTCTGAAGGCTTGGGGGTGTACTTGTAGAAGTGCTGCTCCCAATCGGGGGTGCCGAAAACCTCATTCAGCGATGCCCTTTTTCCAGCGTCGAGAGCCGCATGGTCGTGGCTCAACTGGCGAAGGGCGGCGTGCAGTGGAAAGAGATACCAGACGTCTGCTCGTTGGGTGTTTGCAAGATATCTCAAAGTATCCCATCGAACAGACATGCCATAGGGGTCGAGGAATACGACGGCGCGCTGAAGTCCGCTCCGGCCCGGCTGCGTCCAAGGGCCATTGGAGAACACCTTGCGCAGTTCATCGTTGGCATCCCCAGGGACGCATCGGATGTCGTGGTTTGGAAAGTCGGATTTCACCCGCTCTAGTGCGGCGAAGCGCTGTGGATCCTTCTCGATGAATACGAAGTGGCGGAAGGGCGGATCAATGGCTATCGCACGACGTGCAGAGCCCTCCAGGCGGACGCGTTCCATGACTCCTGGCTCTTGGCTAAAAAGCCCGGCCGACTTGCTTTCGATGGTGCGGTCACCTGTCCCGGCGAATGCATCAATGTACCACGTTTCGAAGGGATTGGTCGGCGACGGACTCGCTTGCAGCGCTCGCGTGTAAAAGTTGAGGTAATCGGAAACAGCATTGAGCTTGATCTCGGTCCACCCGCCACCAAAGGTATGTTCAGCTCTTTCCACATCGGCCATGTCGGGTTTGTCTCGGTTAGGCCTCAGCGGCACCGTTGATCTTGTCTGGTGGGGATATGCCCCTCGTTAAGCGGCGCGCGAGGCGACGGGAACCGGCAGCTCGTTCCATTCGCGCCCGTCGAGATCACGGCCGCCGGTCTTTGGCCGGATGCCGCCCCATTGTTTGAAGAAGAACGCGACGCCTTGTTCGGCGCATAGGTCGCGAATTTCACGCGCCCATTCGATTGCCATCGGCCGCGCGCCCGGCCCACTTTCGCCGCCCGCAATAACCCAGTGAATGCCCGTGAGATCAACTTTTCCGACTGAACCGATCAGCGGTTCTACGGAAAGGAAGCGGACGCCAGCAGGTGCATCTCGCAGATGCGTAATACGAGCGCTGGATTTGCTGTCTTCGACCGACACACCGAGCCAAATGTGAGCCGGTGGTGTGGCATCACGGTAGCGCCGCTTGAGATAGCTGCGCATCAGCGAACTGCGTTTCGTCAACACTTGGAAGACGTGCCAATCCGCCTTCTCCATCGTGTCGAAGACCTGATCGATGAAGGTGCGGGGCACCTCCTTGTGGAATAGGTCGCTCATCGAATTGACGAAGATCATCCGGGACCGCTTCCAAGCGAGCGGTTGCGCTAGCCGTTCAGGCCGAAGGGTGAGGTCGAAGCCATGTTCGAAAGGATGACCTGGGATGCCGCGCCACCGCTCAGAGAAGCGGGCGGCATAGCAATTGTCGCAGCCGGCAGTAATCTTCGTACAACCCGTCACCGGATTCCACGTCGCATCTGTCCACTCGATTGCACTGCCGTCGGCCATAATAACGCGCCCCTAGAACGTACCATGAATCTTGGCATATCGCGAATCGTGGGGCAACGAGTTTCGGTGCCAAAACTGGAAAATATGAGCAAAATGAATGAGAAGGGGATGGACAGTTGCTGTAAGTATTACTCATAACTTGTCTATGGCGGCAGGGCCAGCGAGGCATCAATCCATGGCAGGTAATCTGGGTTACGATTGGATCGTGGGCGGTAGTCTGCCCGAACTCGGTCGCCACAGTGCGGCAAAGCATGAGATATTCGATGCCTATGTTGGGGCGTACATTCGCACACTGACTAAGAGTCATCGCACCCGTGCTCTCAACCTCACAATCGTTGACGGGTTCTGTGGTGGCGGTCGCTATACGCTTGATGGGGGTCAGGTTGACGGGTCTCCACTTCGAATGTTGGCTGCAGTCGACCGGGTTCGGGCTGAGGTCGCAGCGGCACGGACACTAGGCATTGCGATCAATGTCGACTTTGTCTTCGTCGATGCGAACCGCAACCATATCGATTTTCTACGGGATCTTCTGGAAAGCGAGGGTCACGGCTCTCGGATCGGGCGGGACATCCATATCCTCACTTCGAAGTTTGAAGAGGTCTCTGGAGATGTGATCGCACGCATCCAGGCAAGAGGGCGGGCGCATCGCTCCTTGTTCTTCCTGGATCAATACGGATGGAGTTCAGTCACATTCGCCACAATCCGCAAGATCATGGCAGCCCTTCAAAACCCGGAAGTGGTGCTGACCTTCATGGTAGACCATCTGGTGAACCTGCTGAATGACAGGATGATCGACACCGCGGGCTTGGCGGCGGTCGATCTCGGTCGCAGTGATGTCCAGGACATGCTGCAAATGAAGCAGATGCGGGGTTGGAAGCGCTTCATCCAAAACACGCTCTACGAGCATATCCAGCGGAACACTGGCGCCGATTATTACACGCCGTTTTTCATCCACCCCGAAGGTGGGTCCAATCGGGATTATTGGCTCCTGCACCTGTCGAAGCACCATTCGGCTCGAGAGGAAATGGGCAAGATCCACTGGGGAATGGAAAACACATTCGAGCATTTCGGTCGAGCGGGCTTTAACTCGCTTGGTTTTAATCCAAGCGAGGATGTGCGGAAGGATATGTTGGACTTTGGCTTCAACGACAACGCGCGAACCAGGTCGGAGAACGCCGTTGTCGACCAACTCGCCAGGATGCTTCACGCACGGGCGGCAGCCGGGAAGGGGCCGCTGACCAAGAAAGAACTGTTCGCATCCCATTGCAACGAGGCGCCGGTAATCGGTGAGATCGTGGATGCAGCGCTGGTCGAACTACGCAAGGCGCAGGATGTGATTATCACTGGCAAGGATGGAGCGTTGCGACGGTCAGTGAAGACGTTCGCTTGGGATGACGAGATCAAGGTGTCTCGGGAGCCTGGCCTTTTCTCTGTGTTCGATCAAAGAGCAGCGTGACAGGTCAATCATTTCAGATGCCGTATGTCAGCTACCAGATCCTTTTGTAGGTTTTCCCGTTAAGATCGGTGAGCTTGGGATCTGCAGGCATTAGGTCAATGCATCGTTGAAGAGTGGGAATGTCTCGCACGAAATGCATTGGTGTGGTGTTTGCGATTCGATGGTTTGGGGTGGAGAGGAAAGCTCCGGCTGCCTCTGTCGTGTCAAAAACGCGATCGCACATTGCGACGAGAATTTCGATGTAGGATAGACCTTTGCGCATCATGGTGTAAGACGCGCATCGACGATGAGTGTTTTCGAGAAACGGGTGCGGGCCGCCGCCCTCGGGACTGTCAGGAATTTCGTGTGCGGCGAGGCATAATGGGCAACAAGGAGACCCAGTATGTCACGACGCAAAGAACCCTCGATACCGAATGACATTCTCGACCAGCTGCTGGCCGGCACTGACGCGGCGGCGGCGCTCAGCCAGGGCGGCTTGCTCGATTCCCTGAAGAAGGCCTTCGCCGAACGGGTCCTCAATGCGGAGATGGATCACCATCTTGGCCAGGATGAGCAAGGGAGCAACAGCCGGAACGGCTATGGCCGCAAGACGGTGACGACCGACGGGGGACGGATCGAGATCGAGGTGCCGCGCGATCGGGCGGGCAGTTTCGACCCGCAGTTGATCGCGAAATACCAGCGTCGTTTTCCCGGCTTCGACGATAAGATCATTTCGATGTATGCGCGCGGCATGAGCACGCGGGAGATCACCGGACATCTGCGGGATCTATACGGCATCGACGCCTCGCCCGATCTGATCAGCACGATCACCGACGCGGTGCTGGAGGAAGTCGCAGCCTGGCAGCAACGGCCGCTGGATCCAGCCTATCCGCTGGTTTTCTTCGATGCGATCCGGGTGAAGATCCGCGACGAGGGGATGGTCCGCAACAAGGCGATCCATATTGCCCTGGGCGTCATGGCCGACGGCACCAAGGTCGTCCTTGGGCTTTGGCTGGAACAGAATGAAGGCGCCAAATTCTGGCTGCGCGTCATGAATGAACTGCGTAACCGCGGTGTCGAGGACATCATGCTGGCCGTCGTCGATGGGCTGAAGGGCTTCCCCGACGCCATCACCGCCGTCTTCCCCGAGGCAATGGTCCAGACCTGCATCGTCCATCTGTTGCGAAACTCGATGGATTTTGTGGCGTGGAAAGATCGCAAGGCGCTCGGAACAGCGCTGAAGGCCATCTACCGCGCCGTCGATGCCACTGCCGCCGAGGAGGCGCTGACGGCCTTCGAAGCCAGCTGCTGGGGCCAGCGTTACCCGGCTATCGGCCAGAGCTGGCGCCGGGCATGGCCCGAGGTCATCCCATTTTTCGCCTTCCCCGACGAAGTCAGGCGGATCGTCTACACCACAAATTCGATAGAGGCCTTGAATTCCAAGCTTCGCCGCGCTGTTCGTGCGCGGGGCCATTTCCCCAGCGATGAGGCCGCCACCAAGCTCCTCTATCTGATCTTGAACCGATCAGAAAAGGAGTGGAAAATGCCGCCGCGTGAGTGGAACATGGCAAAGGCGCAATTTGCCGTGCTCTTCGGCGAACGTTTCATCAGGGCAATGACGGCCTGATGATCAACCGCCTCGCCGCACACGAAATTCCTGACAGTCCCCCGCCCTCTGCATCGGGCTTGTTGTATTGCCGTGCTTGCCTTCTTCGAAGCCACTCTTCCTCGATGCCTAGTAGGTGTCGGACGGGCCATCCACCGTCCAGCATGTTCACTATGGCCAGCATCTCTGCGACGAGACGGGCGTAGGCCACTCCGCCTTCAATACAGATTTGTCGCGGGGTTATGCCGTTGTGCGAGAGCGGCTCGACATACCAATCGCGAAATTCGAATCCAGATAGCTTGCGGCGACGTCCTGCGGCTATGTATTCTCGTTGAAGCTTTTTTCGACGCTTAATGTAGGCCGCTCTTTCTGGATTGATACGAAAGGTATTTGGTTTGGATCCGTGGCAAATTATGCGCCTGGCGATCGGATGTGCGTCTTCTATATCTGGCTCGTCGCATAGCATTCGCATGTAGGTTGCGACTGCCTGATTAGGTGTCCCATATTCTTTACGGCTGATGCCGGCAGCTTCAAGCACATCCGGGTCAACTTCATATGGGCTTGGAAGCTCAGCATTCAAAAATGGGTGGCGTACGGGAGGAACTGAATTTTGTGGTTGGTCTGCCCGGGTACGGGAGAGGTAAATGTTGGGTGGTCTGTCGTATAGGATATCGCCATTTTCATCCGGTTTGGACCGGAGAAAATCGCGAAGGGTTACGTGCTGCCAATTTCGGGCAGGCGCAGAGAACCAGTGCTCACCGGGTATCGTTCTGCCGACAAAAGCTCCAGTTCCGTAGTACGTAATTTCAGCTTCGTGCTGCTTGCGGGTCTCACTTTTTATCCGATGGGGAATGTTTTCTATCAGGTCGCGCAGTCGATTGCCTTCGTTGGTGATGATTTGCCTTCTTTCTTCCTTGAGAAGGGCAATGCGTTCGGGCTCCAACTGATGCGCGATCCAGACGCGGGGGGCATCGGAAAGGATCGCCTGTCGCAGATCTTGGCCCGAAGTTGTCTCGAAATCATAGTCAGCGACGTCGATCTCGATGCATGACTGGATACGCTGGCGGAGAAGCTCTGCCTTGGCTTCGTCAACCGCGTGGTAAACCTTGATCTCGACATTCAGGCGTCCATCGGGATGATATAATACGATGTCAGGCCTGATGCCGTCCTGCCACTCTTCCAACGTAACGGCATGGTATTTCCACTCCGTCTCAAAGTCGCGTGCTATGTCCAGATATTCGACATGGTGCAGAGGAAGTCCGACAGTACGGGCCTCTTCGATTACCATCTTCGACCACAGGTGAAGGCTTGTTTCGAGGCCGGATGTGCATTCGTCATGCGAAACATGTGCAAAGTGACCGCGCCGAGTTATGATTTTGTCGCTACCCTTACGGGTATGCGGGACGGTTTCTGCAACGTGGCGCATTTCGGATTGGCAGCCGGCGCAGATAAATGGCGCTTGGGTTTTAGAAGCGTCATCGATGTGAACGACCTTGCCGGTTGATTTCACAAGAGCGAAGGGATGTTTCAGCATTTTGAACCATGGACAGATCTATTGTGGCGAGGCGTCCAATGGATGAATTTCCTTTGTCGCCGTGGAGCGCGCACAAAGTTCCTACGTTCTTTTTATCTCTTCCTCTCCTGCCGACCCAAGCCATTTGGAACAGTCAGAGTGAACCGCGACTCTTGTGAAGGCTTTCTGTCTGGGCCCGTGGTTATGGATATTCCGATCGCGTGTTCCTAAAAATTTATCCCACATTTCCACGATTCGAGAAAATGTGGGATAAATCGCGATATTCCTGTCGGTTATGCCACTGTCGCGACTTCGACGGTAAGGTGCTGGAGCTCGTGAACGGGCACCAGGCGCCGCCGGATTTCCGTCGCATCTACACCCGGATGGGCAGACACGCCGACGATCGCGGAGTGTGCTTCAGGGCCGATCTTCCACACGTGCAGATCCGTGATCCGGGCATCGCCAGTCGTCTCGACCAACTCGCGGACTTCATCGGCCACGTGGCGATCGGTGCGATCCAGGAGAATGGCGGCCGTGTCGCGCATCAGTGACCATGACCAGCGTGCAATCACAACGGCACCGACAATGCCCATGATGGGATCCATCCATACCCAGCCCAGATAGCGACCGGCCAGAAGTGCGGCGATCGCCAACACCGATGTCAGGGCATCGGCCAGAACATGCATGTAGGCAGAACGCAGATTGTTGTCGCCACCATGGCTGTGACCATGGTGATGCCCGTGATCATGGTGATGACCATGGTCGTGCCCATGACCACCAGATAGAAGGAAGGCCGACGCTATGTTCACGAGCAGTCCGAGGATTGCGATCCATGTGGCTTCCGCGAAGGCGACGTTGATAGGCTCAAACAGCCGCATGACGGACTCAACGCCGATAGCGAGGGCGATGATGCCCAGGACGAGGGCCGATGCGAAGCCGGCGAGATCCCCGACTTTCCCGGTGCCGAAGCTGAAGTCGCCGTTATGAGCATTGCGTTTCGCGTAGGCATAAGCCGCGGCTGCAACACCAAGCGCTCCGGCATGGGTGGCCATATGGAAGCCGTCAGCCAGTAGGGCCATCGATCCAGTAGTGTAACCAGCGACAATCTCTGCCACCATCATGAGGGCGGTGAGCACCACGACCCAGAGTGTCCGGCGGGCATTGTCGTCATGGCTGGCGGCCAGGAACATATGTTCGTGCGTCAGGTGGCCGGTGTCGGCCAGCACGGCGGTCTTGGTACTCACTTGCTGTACCTCCGGATGATCGTGACGAGGTCCTCTGCGCCTTGCTGGCGTTCTTCGGGCGACAGACCGTCGCGTGCGACATGGGCCTCCAGATGTTCGACGATGATCTCATCGAGAAGGCCATTCACGGCGCCGCGAACGGCTGCGACCAGATGGAGGACTTCGGTGCAATTCGCATTGCCGCCAAGCGCGCGCTCTACTGCGCCAACCTGGCCCGCGATGCGCTTGATTCGCCCGAGTAGCGCGTCTCGGTTTTCATTGATGTGGGCCATTTTTCCCTCGGTAGCCTCAGTGTCATGCAGCAAATTGCTGCTGGTAGGATGATGCTCTATAGGGTAGGGGGGTATGGTATTCAATCAAATTCAGTGGAATGATTTGTGCGCTCGCCTTGCATTGACCTTTGTGGTTTCGACGCCTCGTCCGGCTGGTGCCGCGGTTGCGGCCGTTCTCGTGAGGAAGTGCGTCGTTGGCGCAATCTGCGCCCGGGCGAGGCGCGTAAGGTTGCTGCGGATTTACCGCAGCGCCTGTCCAAGCTGCGCGCAAAGGGCCTGACGAATGATCGCACCGACGACTGACCAGCCTTTCGGCTGATGTCGTCGGTGCGATGGGTGGCAAGCGGAAGCTGTTAGCCAGGCGCGACCTTCAACTGGTGATCGTCTCCGTATCGAATGCGGCAGGAATAGCCATGGCCGCACTCGGTGTGCATCTGCGATACAGCGGCTTTCGTTAGCCGCTGTATCTGGCCACTATCTTCGATTTCGATCCGTTCAACCGATTGGAAGTCGAAAGGTGCGACCGGCACATTTTCCCGACCCTGCTTGATGAGTACCCCGTAGTGCGCCGTGCCTTTGAAATAGGTCACCCGGATGTCATGGGAGCTTTCGTTCTTCCATCTGGGATGGACGGGACCGCATGCGGACAAGCATAGGGCCAAGGCGGTCAGTAAGATCGTCGGTTTCATGGTCTCAATTTCTTGCGGGATTGCTGTTCCTAACAAATCCGCCCTAACCGGGCATGAATGCCTAACCCTCAGGGGCGACGCGATCTGGTCGCATCAGCGCCATGTTCACCACATCGATCCAGTTCCCGCCCATGAAGAGCGCGTTGCGTGAGGTGCCCTCTTCGACAAAACCCAGCCGATGGTACAGCCGCCGTGCGGGTTCGTTATGGGCGAAGACGTTCAGTTCGAGCCTGCTCAGGTTGAGATCACGCCAGCAATATTCAATGGCGACTGCCATCGCGTCTGCTGCCAAGCCTTTGCCGCGGTCTTCGACCTCACCGATGCGGATGCCGATAAGGGCCGATCGATGGATGGCGTGGATTTTGTGGATTTGGATGAATCCCACAATGTGCGGAGCGTCCTGCACGCGAATAGCGAAGAAGACGCGTGAGGCGTCCTGATCGGCATTTAGCCAGAATGCTTCCTGATGCTGCCAGTTAAGCGGTCGGTAGGGTTCATTCAGGCGAGCGTCGTCGGCATTGTCCATCCAGCGGAACAGGCGCTCGAGATCGACAGGGAAAATGGGGCCGAGGGCCACGGTGTTGCCAAAGAGCATATTGGGTCTTTCATGATGTGCAGATGGCCGCGCGGATGGCGACCGAAGAGGAAGCTCGATCAGACTGGCTGGGGGCTAAGGCGCCTGAGCCACCATGTTCGGATGGCCCGCTCCGCAGGTGCCTCGATGCTGTGGTGCAGGAGGGCTGCCAGACCAAGCATCGTTGCCGACGTGACGATGACCCCCGCGAAGGGGCCTATCTGTGCGCGGTCGATTGCCCGGAGCAGCACGAAGCCGGCGTGATGGTGGATGAGATACAGCGGGTAGCTGAGAGCGCCGAGATACAGCAGAATAGGATGAGTGATCGCGGACAGGCGGCCGTTGATGGCCAGCCAGAGCATCACCTGAATTCCGACCCCGGCGATCAGGAAGGCGGCGCCGCCATTGAAGCCCAGTATCGCCAGCGCCATCGCGAAATAGGGAAGTTGGTCGAGATAGCGCCGTTGTGCTGACCACGCTCTGTAGGTGAGCACACCAATGGCGAAGAACGGGCTGTATTGGTTCACCAGGAGCATCTGTACCCGATACGGCGCTATCTCGGAGACGGAGGCGATCGCGCCAACTGCCATCCAACCAGCAAGCAGGTACTCGATGCGCACCCGCTTGCGCGCCATCCATGCGAGGCCCGCGCATATGTAGAAGGCGAGCTCGACGGTCAGCGTCCAGTACACGCCATCTACAGACGGGACGAAGAAGAAGCCTTGCAACATGGTTAGGTTGATCATGACCGTTTCGAATTCCGCCTGTAGCCGTTCGGTCCCGCTCCATTGCACGACCAGCGTCGTGATCAGCACCGCCGCCCAATAGGCTGGGAAGAGCCGGGCAACACGCTTGATGGTGAAGTCGGCGATGCCCACGGTGTTTTCCAGCGTGCGACTGATCACGAAACCGGAGATGCCGAAGAACAGGAAGACGCCATAGCCTCCGGCATCGAACCTCACGCCGATGCTGCGGCGCTCGGGAAAGAAGTCGGGATAGATCGAGGTGTAGTGGAACAGCATCACGCTGATCGCCGCGATCCCGCGCAGGGCGTCGAGTTCCTTCAGCCTGTTTCTGAACGGGCCGCTGACCGGTTGCTGTTCAAGCCGATCAGGACGCACGTTGACCTTCTGTTTTTCAACGAGGGTCATGACGGCCCCCCTTGAAAATCTTCCCGACCATGTTGCGGATGTCTTGATAGAATGGGCCGGTATCGTCCTTGTCAAAGACGTAGTAGCGCATGTTCGGGCGCACGAAGTCCGCGAGGTAGGATCGCAGCTCCTGCAGGCGGCTATATTCAGCGACGCGCTCATTAACGCGAGAGCGCCTGATGAGCAGGCGCATGAGCCGCTTGGTTTCCGGAATCATATAGCGTGCCTGAATTATGTCTTGCCGGCCCACCGGCGCGTCAACGACCTGGCCCAGGACCGAACGTCGATAGGCTTCCCAGGCGAAGAGGGTGTCACAATGGCGAGTGAGCGGGAGGCTGCCCCAATAGCGGCCGTTTACTTCCATGAGCCAATAGCGCTTCCGTGCCGCGTCATAGCGATACTCGACCATGGCGGGGCCCTCCCACTCCAATTCCTGAAGCAGGCGCTCCGACAATTTCATCTGGGCTTGATGCTGATGGAGTGGCTCGTTGTAGCAGAGCGTCGACACCCCGCCTTCTGGCGGCCATTCATGAAGGCGCACATGCTGAAAGCGCAGGGTCGCGCGATCACGCCTCATGTAGAGCATTTGGCCAAGCCCCACGCCATCGCAATAGGACTGGATCAGGGGCCAGCGGCCTATTGTTTGGAAGCGATCAAGCAAGCGGTCGAGTTGGCCGGCATTGCTGACGAACTCTGCCTTCTCCCATTTGAGGCCAGCCTCTTCGAGAAGGGGGAGGATGTCATTTGGGTTGTCCCACTTGGCGATAGCGGGGAAGGTCTGCTCAGCGATCCGCGCGGCGAAATCTTCGCCGGCTCGAGGTTGCCATGTCTGCGGCACGTCGAACCCGAGCTTTCTGGCTGCGCTCAGTGTGTCGCTCTTGCTGAGCGCCCGCTGCAATTGCTCCAAGCGGGGCGTCAGAACCTGGCACTTGCCGATGTACTTTGGTCCTGACGCCAGTTGCAGCAAATCGGTTTCGGACACAGCAAATAGTGCCATCGCGCCCGTGCGACGTACGATGTCGGGCATCCAGGACATGATTGGCCCGGCCGGACGGATGATGGCTTGCGAGCAATGTCGTGAGGCTGCAGCCATTGAGGTTGCGGCCGTACCGACGCCGATGACCGGCACGTCCTTTTGGCCGAGTTCACGGATGATGCTGAGATTGATCGCGCTATCGAGCCCGAGCACGATAGCAGGTGGGTGCGGACGCAAAGGACGCCCGCCAGAATGCGGTGTTACCACAGAAGATGCCTTTCGAACGTGCCGAAGGCAGCGGCGGACGTAAAGCATCACAGCCGCTGTCAGACTGGCAGGTCAGACCAATCGGAAGGTCGGGCGCCCTGCGAAAAGGGCGCTGCGGCATCAGGCGGAGGGCGGCTCTAGCAGCGGAGGGGAGGGGACGATCGTCAGCTGTTGGTCATCAGACCGACGGAACTGACGCTTGAGAATACGGCGGTGCCGGTCGCCTACACCAGCTATCCTGACGTCGTCTGCTGATCCGTGCGTGTGATGACCGGTGTGACGGTGAGAACCGTCAGGAAGTTCGTCCGTCTGCCCATCAACCAGATCCGCCGGCTCAGTGTGCGCCTTACCTACTGGATCGGTATGGGTATATTCGTAATGATGTCCCTGAAGCGGCGCGTGCGGCAGGGCGGCTCCAGCCGCTCCTTGAGCGAGGATCGCCAGAACTGTCAGCATTATGCAGCGGATCAGCTGTGTCATGTCGCCTTGGCTCACATGCTCAGTTCGGGTTGCGCTCGGAGGCCTATAACAGAAATGGCGTTACAGATATCGTGAGATTGCCCGGAATTCTTCAACGGCCTTGGAGACGCCGCCGCTGTCTTGGCTATGGCTGAGACAATGATCGATATGATCGTTGATCAGGGTCTTCTTGGCGTTGACGATCGCACTTTCGACCGCTTGCAACTGCTGGGCGATCTCGACGCAGGGACGTCCTTCTTCGATCATTGTTACGATGCTGCGCAGGTGGCCGCCAGCACGGTTCAATCGCTTTATGATCGCAGGATGCGTCTCGTGCTGATGATCGGCCATGCAGAATCGACTCCAAGAATGGCGCTTGCAGTATCCTCCCCGGGGGGATACTGCAAGCGCCATTCATATCCCCCCGGGGAGGATGATTCGTCATGAGGTCATGCAATGCTTTCGGTGTTGAGCAATCGGACATACCGTCACCTGTTCTTGGCGCAGGTGGTGGCTTTGGTCGGAACCGGGCTGGCTATGGTCGCGCTGGGGCTGCTCGCCTATGACATTGCTGGCGGATCGGCAGGCGCAGTGCTGGGGACCGCGCTGGCCATCAAGATGATCGCCTATATTGGTGTGGCTCCCGTCGTAGGCGCCTTTGCCGACAGGCTGCCGCGTCGCGCCTTTCTCGTCACGATGGATGTGCTGCGCGCCGCCGTCGCGATCTGCCTGCCGTTCGTCAGCGAGATCTGGCAGATCTACGTCCTGATCTTCGTGCTTCAGTCTGCTTCGGCAGCGTTCACGCCCACTTTTCAGGCGACCATTCCCGATGTTCTGCCGGAAGAGCGCGACTATACCAAGGCACTCGCCCTGTCGCGGTTGGCTTATGATATGGAAAGCCTGACGAGCCCGATGCTCGCGGCTGCCTTGCTGACTGTCATCAACTTCCACTGGTTATTCTCGGGCACGGCGGTCGGTTTCGTCGGTTCGGCCATTCTGGTCCTGTCGACCACCTTGCCTCGAGCGCTCAACCGTAAGGAGGTGCGCACTGGCATTTATGCCAAGACCACCAGGGGCATGCGGATTTACCTCAAGACGCCACGGCTGCGCGGCCTTCTCGCTTTGACCTTTGCTTCGGCGGCGGCGAGTTCGATGGTGATCGTCAACACTGTTGTCATTGTGCGGGACCAGCTTGGCCTTGGCCAGCGGGACGTTGCCTTCACGCTGGCAGCCTTTGGTGGAGGCTCTATCCTCGCTGCGCTGGGGTTGCCCCGTATTCTCGACCGCATATCCGACCGCTCGATCATGATCACTGCCGCAGCAGTGCTGGCTTGGGGGCTTGCGATCATGGGTGCCCTCACGCACTGGTTCGGCAGTTCTTCCAACTATTGGTCCATACTGCTCGCGGGTTGGTTTGTCCTGGGTATGGCCTATTCGATGAGTGTCACCCCGTCGGGGCGGCTACTGAAAAGGTCGGCCAATGCGGAAGATCGGCCTGCACTCTTTGCGGCGCAGTTCGCCCTGAGCCACGGAAGCTGGTTGATCTGCTATCCGCTTGCTGGCCAGCTTGGCGCGAGAGAAAATCAGGTAATGACGTTCATTGCCATGTCGATCATCGCGCATTTTGGTGTGATCGCTGCTTATTTGCTGTGGCCGAGCGCGGATCCTGACGAACTTCCGCATGATCACGTCGATCTTGATGCAGACCATCCCCACCTTCGGGACAAGCATGGCCAAAGCGCTGGCCACGCCTATGTGATCGACGATCTTCATCAGCATTGGCCAAGATCATGACTCGTTCTTTCGGTCGATCCGGCTTGCCGAGCGCATGTGACGAAGATAGCGTGCGCGCCATGCGAGCATTGCACTCATCCCGGCGTAACAGCACGGCGCTTATATGGCGTCGGCGCGTGTCGACGCTGTGCGGCCTGCTCGCTTTGTTGGGTGTGACCCTGCTGACCACTTGGCATGACACCCTACCTCAGGCGCATGCGGCCCAGCAGGTCGCGTCCAGCGTCGCCGATCACGATCATCACCATGACCGGCATGAGTCGAAGGACCAGCCTGACCTGGCAGACATGATGCACATTGCTGCACATGCCGCGCATCAGTCGACAGATCTCCCGTCGCAGCCCGTCATAGTTGCAGATGTTGCGCCGGTCGCTGGGCGTTGGGAGCTGTTCCACGCTGCCGCGTTGGGTTCCACGGGGCCAGCCTCTCTCTTGAGACCACCCGAGGTCTGATCCCTGGCGCGCATCTGCGCGCATCTTTTGATCAGACCTACGAGGGAATTACACAATGCAAGCCTTTCGAGGCCGGCTGCCGCGTATTGCGGTATCCGGCGCGGTCGTTGCGACCTGCCTTATGGCGGGTGGCACGGCTGCAAGCGCGCAAGTCGCGCCACCATTTGCCGAGCTTTTTCGGCAAACCAGCGAAGCGCCACGTCAATTGGAGCTCGAAGCCGAAGTAGATCGAGCCGAAGGATTGGCACGGCAGGCACGCGCATATCCCAATCCGACCGTGAGCGTCATGACGGAGAATGTGGGGGGGCAACGCCCTTACAACCGCTTCGGTCGTGCGGAAAACACGCTCCAGGTAAACCAGCCGCTTGAGCTTTTCGGAAAGCGCTCCGCTCGCATTGCGGCAGGCGAAGCAGGCGTGGTCGCTGCTCAGGCGCGTACGCGTGACGGCCGGCTGTCCTATGCATATGAACTGGCGCGTGCCTATGCTGGCGCTGAAGTCGCCGATCGCAGGATCGGGCTGGCTGAAGATGAACTGGAAGAAGCAGAAGCGGATCTTAAGGCCGCCCGCGCTCTGGTTGAAGCGGGCAAGGAAGCCCGGCTTCGCGGCCTTCAGGCTGAAACCGAAGTGAATTCGCTAAGGGCTGTCGTCGATACGGCCAAAGCAGAGCGGGTTGGCGCCTATTCCCGCCTGACTGCGCTCAGTGGTCAGTCGGTGTCTTATTCGACGCTTGCCGAACCCATGTTGGACCGGTTGGCGCCGATGAAGGGGCAGGGGCCCATCGACCCGACGCAGACGGCGCCGTATCTGGCAGCGAAAGCTGACGCAGAAGCCGCCGCGCGGCGGGTGACGTCCGCCAAGCGGCAGGCCATTCCTGATGTGACGGTGTCCGTCGGCGTTAGACGGCTTGAGGTCGATAACGCGAATGCTCTGCTGGCAGCTGTGAGCGTGCCATTCCCGCTCTTCGACAGGAACCGCGGCAACATCGACGCTGCGCAGGCCGAACTGCGCGGCGCGCAGGCACGGGAGGCGGCAACCCGGTTGGAGGCCGAGGCTGCAATCCAGGCTTCGCTTGCCCTAAACGAAGCGGCAGACGCCAGAGCAGCGGCTGCGGATAGAACGCTGTCCACGGCCGAAGAAAGTTACCGGCTTGCACGCATCGCCTATGAAGCGGGGAAGTCCCCGCTGATCGAATTGCTAGCTGCCCGCCATGGCCTGGGAGCTGCTCGCGGCGTGGTGCTCGATGCCCGCGCTGCCCAGTTCGATGCCCGCGCCAGCCTTGCACGGCTTGAGGGCCGCACCATCACCGGAGAACCCGTCCAATGAAGTCCGACAACACACTCTATGCCGGCGCTGCGGTCGGCCTCATTCTGGCGGCACTGGCCGGCTTCGGCGTTGCACGCATGACAGCGCCCAGCGCACCGGTGGCTGAGGAAAGCGCTGCGGAAGCAGAGGCCCAGCCTGCCGATACCTTGGAAATCACTGCGGACGGCATCAAGACCTCGGCAATCTCGGTTGAAGCTGTCTCCGGCTCCAGTCTCTCGGGGATCGTCATGGCGAGCGCCACGGTTGAAGCTACGCCTGATGCCGAGGCTGTTCTAACCGCGCGAGCGCCAGGCACGGTGACGCGCATCTTCAAGCGTATCGGTGATACGGTTCAGGCCGGTGAGGCGATCGCGCTGGTGGAAAGTCGTGATGCCTCGGCAATCGCGGCTGATCGGGGGACCGCGGCGGCGCGCGCGACACTCGCTGCGCGGCAATTAGCCCGCGAGAAGAGCCTGCTCGCGCAAGGTGTATCGGCGCGGGCGGACTATGAAACGGCCGAAGCCAATCTGGCGGTAGCTCGGGCCGAAGCGCGCCAGGCGGACGCGGCTGCGCGTGCAGCACGGGTTGCTGGCGATGGTCGGTCCGTATCTGTCGTGAGCTCGGTCTCTGGTCGGATCACATCGGCAACAGCAAGTCTGGGTTCGTTCGTCCAGGCGGAGACAGAACTGTTCCGGGTTGCAGATCCGCGCAGCATCCAGATCGAGGCCGCGGTTCCTGTGGCTGACGCTGGCCGGGTAAAGGCTGGCGATCGGGTGGAACTCACGACGTCCGACGGCCAGAAGGTGGAAGGGCGTGTGCGCTCGGCGACCGGTGTTGTCGACGCGCAGACCCGGCAAGCCACAGTCGTCATCACCCCGAGCGGTGGTGGCAGCGCGATCGCTCCGGGACAGCTTGTGCAGGCACGTATCTTCGCCAGCGGTGGCCAGGGTGCCAGCGGTGTTACGGTGCCGCAGGATGCAGTCCAGACAGTCGGCGAACGGACAGTGGTTTTTGTCCGCACACCCAAGGGCTTCAAGGCACAGACCGTTCAGGTCGCCAGTCGCAGTGGCGGCATGGTTGCGATTGCGGTTGGCCTGAAGGCGGGGCAGCAGATCGCGACGACCAACGCCTTCCTCCTCAAGGCTGAGCTTGAGAAGGAGTCGGCAGAATGATTGCGCGCATCCTCAGTCTATCCGTCAGGATGAGATGGGCGGTGTTGTTCCTGACACTCGCCATTGTCGGATTTGGCGGCTGGCAGATCACCAAGCTGCCGATCGACGCCGTGCCGGACATCACCAACCGTCAGGTGCAGGTCAACACCTTCAATCCCACGCTCGGCCCGGTCGACATGGAAAAGCAGGTGACTTATCCGGTCGAGACGGCCCTTGCCGGCATTCCAGGTCTCACCATGACCCGGTCGCTCACGCGTAACGGGTTCAGCCAGGTGACGGCGATCTTCACGGACAGCACGGACATCTTCTTTGCTCGTCAGCAGGTCACCGAACGTCTTGCGCAGGCAAAGGATAGTCTGCCTTCCGGCGTTCAGCCCAATCTGGCGCCGCTCAGCACCGGCCTTGGCGAAATCTTCTTCTACTCGGTGGCATTTCGTCATCCCGATGGGAAGAACGTCAAGATCGTCAATGGCCAGCCTGGCTGGCAGTCGGACGGCAGCTACCTCACGCCTGAAGGCGAGCGACTAACCACCGAACTGGCGAAGGCGGCCTATCTGCGCACCGTGCAGGACTGGATCATCCGTCCGCAAATGCGCAATGTCAAAGGCGTGGCCGGCGTCGATTCCAACGGCGGCTTCGTGAAGCAGTATCTGGTGCAGCCCAATCTCAACGCGCTGGCCACCTATGGCCTGTCGGTGACGGAACTGGCTGATGCTTTGCAGCGGGCGAACCTGTCGGCAGGCTCCAACTACATCAAGCGGGCCGGGGAGAGCTTCCTGGTTCGCGCCGATGCGCGCCTGAAGTCGATTGAGGAAATCGAGGAGGCGGTCGTTGCGACCCGTGCCGGCGTGCCGGTGCGCGTGCGTGATGTCGGTGAAGTGGTCATCGGTGGCGCGGTCCGCACCGGCTCCGGCAGCCGCATGGGATCCGAGGCTGTGATCTCGACCGTCCTGATGCTGGTGGGCGACAATAGCCGGATCGTTGCGATGAGCGCGGCGGAGAAGCTCACGCAGATCAACAAGGGTCTGCCGCCAGACGTCTTTGCCGAGCCGGTCTATAACCGCTCGAAGCTGGTGAATGCGACCATTTCGACGGTCGAGAAGAACCTGACCGAAGGCGCGCTTCTCGTCATCGTGGTGCTTTTCCTGCTGCTGGGCAACATCCGCGCGGCGCTGATCACGGCGGCGGTCATTCCGGTGACCATGTTGATGACGGCCAGCGGCATGAACGCCATTGGGGAATCCGGCAACCTCATGAGCCTTGGTGCGCTCGACTTCGGTCTGATCGTCGACGGCGCGGTTATCATCGTTGAGAATGCGCTGCGACGGCTCGCTGAACGGCAGGAGCATGAAGGGCGTCTGCTGACGTTGTCGGAGCGGCTGGGCGAGACGACGGAGGCTGCGGTCGAGATGGTTCGACCGACCGTCTACGGGCAGCTCATCATCTTCCTCGTGTTTGTGCCGTTACTGACCTTCCAGGGTGTCGAGGGCAAGACCTTCTCGCCGATGGCGGTCACGCTCATGATTGCTCTGGCCTCGGCCTTCATCCTCTCGATTACCTTTATCCCTGCGATGATCGCCATCGTGATCAAGGGGAAGGTGAGCGAGACGGAAGTGAAACCGATCCGTTGGTTCAAGGAAAAGTACGAGCCGCTCCTGAAGAAAGCCGTGGCGCGTCCCTTGCCGTTCATTGCGGCCGGCGGTGGCATGTTCCTGGCAGCCGTCCTGTGCTTCGGCCTGCTGGGCGAAGAATTCATGCCCCAGCTTGACGAGAAGGACATCACGGTCACGAACTTCCGTGTGCCGTCGGCCTCGATCGACCAGTCGACAGAGATGCAGCTGCGGATCGAGAATACGCTAAAGACGCTGCCGGAAGTGGCTCTCGTATTCTCCAAGAACGGTAACGCGGACCTGGGCACCGATCCCATGCCGCCAAATGCCTCGGACACCTATGTCATCCCCAAGCCCGAGAGTGAGTGGCCATCCGATGTGAAGAGCAAGGACGATATCCTCAAGCGGATCGAAGCGAGGATGAAGCCGCTGATCGGCAATCGGACGGAGATCCAGCAGCCGATCCAGATGCGCTTCAACGAGCTTATCGCGGGCGTTCGGGCTGACGTGGCCATCAAGCTCTATGGCGATGACCTCGATCAGATGAGCCAGCAGGCGCAGCGCATTGCTGCGGTGGTTCGGAAGATCCCCGGTGCCGGCGATGTCAGTGCCGAGCAGACATCCGGCGCGCCGACGTTTGACGTGCAGATCGACCGACTGGCGGTCGCGCGTTACGGCCTTTCGGTCGAAGAGGTTGCCAATACCGTGGCGGCTGCTCTTGGTGGCCGGGAAGCCGGGCTGCTGTTCGAAGGTGACCGTCGCTTCTCGGTCGTGGTCCGTCTACCCGATGCGCAGCGCGATGATCTGGAAACGCTGGGGTCCATCCCGGTGATGTTGCCTACCCCAGAAGGTCAGGTGGCAAGGTCCATCCCGCTCCGCGAGGTGGCACGGTTCAGCTTCACATCAGGGCTGAACCAGATCAGCCGCGAGAATGGCAAGCGTATGGTGATCGTGCAAATCAACGTGCGTGGCCGAGATCTGGGCGGCTTCGTCACAGAGGCGCAGCAGAAGGTTGGCGAACTCCAACTGCCTGCTGGCATGTACACCGATTGGGGCGGCACGTTCGAAAGCCTTCAGTCGGCGCGTCTGCGTCTGCTGATCGTGGTGCCGATCTGCTTCGCCGCGATCTTCGCACTTCTCTACATGGCATTGGGTGGCGCTATCCCAGCAGCGATCGTGTTTAGTGCGGTGCCCATGGCTCTCGCGGGCGGTGTTTTCGCTCTGCTGCTGCGCGGAATTCCGTTCTCCATCACGGCTGCGGTGGGCTTCATTGCTCTCTCCGGTGTCGCGGTTCTGAATGGCCTCGTCATGATGAGCGCCATCCGCAAATATCGAGAGGATGGGGCAGAGGAGGATCAGGCGATCATCGGCGGCGCGATGGAGCGCGTGCGGCCGGTGCTGATGACTGCGCTCGTGGCAAGTCTCGGCTTCGTGCCGATGGCCCTCGCTACGGGGACAGGGGCTGAAGTGCAGCGACCGCTTGCCACGGTGGTCATTGGTGGCCTCATCACGTCGACGGCGCTGACGTTGCTCGTGTTGCCGGCGATCACGGCATTCATGGGGCGCCTCAAGAAGAAACAGGCGCAAGAGTCGTCGGGTAATTCCGAACCGGCAACTGCTTAATCGAAAGGCAGGCGGCGGCGGAGCTGCCGCCTGCTTCATCTATGATTTGCTCAACGCCAGACCCTCGAGGATTGGAAAGTGCCATGTTCCTTGACGAACGTTCTCGATTTTCTGTCCGCTCAGGCCAGCTGGCTATCGTAATGATGGCGGCGCTGGCGGCCGGGGCTTGCTCATCTGGCGATGGCAATGGCCAACTCAGCGCCGACGACCAGGCGCTGCTCAGCGATCGCGAAGCTCATCATGAATTTCAGTGCAATGATGGCTCCCTTCTCCACGCGGCGTACCGCGATGAGGGACTGGTGATGATCCTGAGTGGACCCGCGCAACCGCAGCCGATCCGCCTGACTGCTCCGGCTCAAGGGCTGACCTATGTCGGGGAAGGCATCACAGCTACGATCACCAATCGCGTCCTGCGCATCAGCGAAACAGACCGGCCGGAGCGCACCTGCACCTCGGGCAAGCCGTTGGGCCTTAGCCCTGTAGAACTAGCCGACGACTTGGTTCGTGACGAGAATAGGTCATCTGACGCTCGCAATTTTGTTGAGAATCATTCGCGATAATCTATCGTGTGTGCGGTTTGCCGCCCGTTGAATGGCCGTTTGGATGAATGAGAGAAGGAAGGAGTGACGAATGCGAACTTATCCATTCCTCTCTGTCCTGCTTGTAATCGCTATGATGATCTCACACGGCTCGCTGCTGACCGTGTCACAGCATTTCCACAAAAGCGACCGACCATCCGTTGAGGCTACTACAGAGCATCAACATTTTTCAGAAAACCATGAGGAGCCGGGCAGCGCTACAGGAGGCGGTCACGTTCATCTAGTCGGTGATCGCGTGCCAGATGACCATGGGCTGAAACCTGTCCCGACTGGGAAGGCTATCCATAGCGGCGCGCATCGCCAGCCTTTCATGGCGCCGTTCATCATGGCTCCGTTACTCGAGCCGCCATCGATATCCTGAAGCATGGCAGTGCGAGGCGTTGGTCTCGCACTTGGTGCTGATCTGCCGGCGTCGAGGCGCTGGCGACCATACGGATATCTATATGAAACTCAGACTGGCTCGACCGTGGGCATGTTATGCTGCGGTCTTTACAGCCTTGGCGTTTTTCGTCGTCGATGTGGCCTTGGCTCACGGCGTCGCGGAAGGCGACAAAGGCTATATCGAAGAAACGACCGGCCCTCAGATAGGGGCGTTTCTCTATCTAGGCGCCAAGCACATGGTCACCGGATACGACCATTTGCTGTTCCTGTTCGGCGTCATCTTCTTCCTCTACCGGATGCGCGAAGTGGCATCCTATGTCACGCTGTTCGCTATCGGTCACAGCACGACCCTGATCGCAGGGGTGCTGCTGGGAACGAATGTTAGCGCCTATCTTGTCGATGCGATCATCGGCTTGTCGGTCGTTTACAAGGCGCTCGACAATCTCGGTGCGTTTCAGCGTTGGTTCGGGTTCCAGCCGAATACGAAGGCGGCCGTGCTGATCTTTGGCTTCTTTCATGGCTTCGGCCTGGCGACGAAGCTGCAGGACTTCGCGCTATCGTCTGATGGCCTGATCACCAATCTCATCGCTTTCAACGTCGGCGTCGAGATGGGCCAGATCCTGGCTCTGTCGGCCATCCTCATCATCATGGGATATTGGCGGCGCACGCGCAGCTTCGCCAAACATGCCTTCACCGCGAACGTCGTGCTGATGACCGCCGGCTTCGTTCTCACCGGCTATCAACTCGCCGGCCTGTACCTTGGAGATCCCTCATGACCCGACCCCACTCGCCCATGCCGGGCGAACTGCCCACCCTTGGCCAACTGAATCGGGCTACACTCATCGCCTTTGGCGCTGCTGCGGTGATCCTGGTGACGACCGTGCTGCCTGCGGAATATGGCGTCGATCCGACAGGCGTCGGCGGCGCTCTCGGTCTCACTCCGATGGGCGAGATGAAGCAGGCTGAGCATGATGCCGCGCCAGTGGCGTCGTCCGCACAGGCTACGCCAATGGCGTCCAAGCCGGCCGTGGCTGCCCCGGGTGAACCGGTCCAGGTCGTCATTACGCTCAAGCCCAACGAAGGGCGCGAGATTAAGGCAGTAATGACCGCCGGCAGCGCGATGCGCTACGCTTGGAAAACCGATGGCGCGAAGATCCGCTACGAATTGCATGGCGAGGAATTCAACGCGGCTGAAGGCGAATACACCAGCTACGAGAAGGGCACGTCGGCCGGTGAAAGCGGATCTTTCACAGCCCCCTTCGACGGTACGCATGGCTGGTACTGGAAGAACAAGACCAGCGAGCCTGTCACCATCACTGCATCTGCGACCGGTGGCTTTTCCGCCTTCGCAGCCAAGCCCTGACCCAACTCATAATGAGAGAAGGAAAATCTGATGCGTAAATTCATTATCGCAGCTGCCGTTGTTCTCGCTCCCGTGTCCCCGGTGATGGCGCATGGCAATCATGATGAAGAAGAGCAGGATCGTCCTGTTCAGCAGGTGGCGAAGGACAATGTCATCAAGCTCATCACCAAGGGCACATTGCCGGCGAGCTGGTCAAAGGCGAAGTTCGTAGAAACGAAGTCGCGTACCGTTCAGGGCGCCCGTCAGGATGTGGTGATCTTCCGCAACGACGCTGAACCGGAAGCTCGCAAGCTGTTGTACGTTGCGTTGAAGCCGGACGGCACCTTCGTTTCGGCGAACCATAAGCTGAAGTGAGAAGTGATGGGCGCGGTCGATTGGCCGCGCCCATATTTCTGTCGTCATGAAAATCCGACGGCAACGGTATCCAGCAGGAAGTCGGATCTTCTGATCAAGCCCGGAATTGAACCGTTGGAGCCCTGCGACCATCGGCGGCACCTTTTAGAGATCGATTTCAGCGGACGGCATGTCCATATCTCTCTTATTGCGCACGCTCATCGCTAGGGAAATTATGCCGAATGAGACAGACTAAGTCGTTTCAACGCGAATGGATTGTTTCAATCCTGGTTATGACATTCGCGCTAACGCTTGCCATCGGGATTGGTTTTCTGGCGGGTCATTATATCCCGTCGGCTTCTGACGATATGTCGGAGATCTGTCGAAATTTGCCAAAGAAAGGACCGATGGCGGATTGTATCGCTCTGCGTTCAGCAGTTGCTACTGAGCAGGCGACATTGACAGCGCAATGGAGTCTGCTGATCGCGGTTGGCTCGCTTTGCGCTAGCAGCGCGGCGCTGTTGGGATTGATCAGCGCCTTCAAACAAGGGCAGCGCACGATCGGGATAGCCACCGATGCGAACCGCATAGCTATGGAATATGGGCGGGCGCAGGCCCGCGCATATGTCGTGGTTCAGTCGGTGGAGGCAAAGCTTAGTGAGCTGGGCGATCTGACTGCCAAGGTAACTTTCCAGAATTCTGGCGCATCGCCTGCGCGCCGGTTACGCTGGCTATACAACGCACATATTGTCGCTGTTTATGGCGATAACACTCAGCGCGGCATGATGCTTGGCGATGAACCAGACCTGGAAAGATCTCACTGGCGGCAGGACATACCTTCGGCGGATTCCTGGACATCATCTCCGCTTGGATTGCGTTCTCAGGATGGCGTTGCGGCCCTGCTCGAGAAGGCTACCTTTATCGCGATCACGATAAAGGTTGTGGCAGATTTTCAGGACGTGTTCGGCGAAACACACCGGGAAATCGCCTGTTTTGAAGGACGGGTAAATCCCAGTGAGCGAGACGCGTCATACACAGCGCTACATAGTGCGCATGACAACGCATTGGACGACAAAACAGAATCCCCTGCAGCTTGATCTGCTGCCAGGCACTTGCGAATTTCGCCACTAATCGCGCAGGCGCCGAACCAGCCGTTTCCAGCTTGCTTCACTGTTCATCCAGTTAGGCCGGTCCGGTTGTCGAGGCGTTGGAGCAAATCGTTCAGGATGTCCCCGACAGAGCGTGCAGCGCAGGTGCGATCCGACGGTTTCCATAGCGGTGTTCCAGCAATGCGCGAGGAACCAGCGGTTGAGTTTGTCAGCATCGATTACTCCTGAGTGGCCGCATCTGCAGATGATGAAAAGATTGACGTTTCGGTGGGCATAATCGCCGAGGTTCCGCAGGGGGACGTTCGCCCCCACGTCAGAGGGGAAGGGTCATCTGCCTGCGATCAAAGTGAGGCGGCTGACGTTCCATGGCCACGATAATTGTTTGGGCCAGTTCTACAGCGGCTTGCTCCCGCAACCGTTCGTTCGGCGCCGTCAGTGCCACTCGTGCCCACCCAGGGGCGTTCAGAAGGCTCTGCGCGAGCCAGAGAGAATCGGGCTGTGTCATGTCCGGCAATATGCGAACAAAAAGAGAACATAGCAAGAGCCTGTTCTTCGGCTAACGAAGTTGATGGATGGGCTTGGACTAGCCGAAAGGGGGGGCGGTCCCTCATCCCGGTGCGGCGACAGGTTACGCTGAGGACGTGCCTATTCCTGTCAGTCGTCGGAAAGGAGAGACGCGAAGCCGTGGATCGTGAATGGCATGGCGGCGTCAGGCACCTTCGCCTCACCTGGAACCTCATGCATGAGTAGCAGCATGCCCTCATGTGGAAGATAGGCGCAGCCAAATCCCTTCTCCCGTCGCTGTTGCGCGGCTTCGAGAACGGCTGCGCGGTAGGCGTCATGAGCCTTATTTCCGACATGCAGCTTGGTTAGATCGATGAAGCCCAGTGCATCGCCATTCGGGCCCTCTTCGCTGACGCCGAAGATCATGGTTTCATCGGGCATTTCGAATCCTCATTTCATTACGCGAACATTAGCGAAGTGTGTTTCCAAGCATGACGACGTCGGCGCGCGGGGCCTCAATGATCATCTGGTCGCGCGCCATTGCGCCTTTAATCGCGGCCTCGACCGCGAGGCATAGCAAAGCTGTGCTGTTCGCTTGCATCTGGATCTGTGCGGCCTTTCGGCTTGATGGCTAATTCGAACTTGATGTCGCTCGCCTGCGAAGCGATCCCGCGAGTAACTGCCTCAGATAGGTAGGTTCCCTCCGCATCGCCCCCGGTGATTTCAGATTCCCGATCGAGGCCATTGGGCACCGGCTCTGGCGCTTGAGAAGCAAGGCGTTCCAACCGCGCATCTAATGCTGCGGCGCCAGGGCCACCGGCTCGCGCTAAAGTAGCCCCTAAATCGATCCCGGCTCGATGGAATTCTGACACTCGCTCATAACGGCCGACGGCTGCCATCGTGATGTCCTTTTGACCCAGGCCGTCCTTTTCCAGTGTTCGGATGCCCATGCTGGATACGAGCTCCTGAGCGGGCTTGGCGATCGCCATGCCTCGGCTGACGCTTAGGACTCCGCCTCGGCCGATCAGTTCGAGGCCACGCGCCTCTTCCTGAGTGGCGACGTCGTAGAGGATCATCCGGGCTTTTTCATTTGGCGAGAGGGCCCCATTCGCCGCCTCGTAGATTTCCGCACGGACAAAGGCGCGTTCGGTCGCCGCAAACCGGTGCTCGTTGAGAGGCATCCCGGCATCGCCAAGGGTCAGGACCGCGCGTTCAAGGGCTGGATCAACAGCGATCGTATCGTCGCGGTAGCGAAGCTTGTCCTGAACGGTCCGAATTTCAGCGGCGGCGCGGACCAACTCAGCAAGCGTCAAAGTCCGGAAAGGGCGATACTCTTCCGCCTGAGGGCCGGTGGCCATCTCCAGCCGCGCCAAATCGAACGCTTCAACGCCGGAAGCCGCGGCTGTCTTCGCCGCAGCGCCTATGGCAGCCGTCGTGGCATTCTGTTGTTCCTTCGGCATCGCGTGCCGTTCAGGCGCATCAGACAGCCATTCCTCAATTACTCTGAAGTCCATTGTAATGCTTCCCTGCAAGACCGGGAGTAATTGTCTCAGACCGATTGGGCAAATTCCAGACCCCCTTCAGCACAGGTTGCATTGGATATGGAACAGGCTGCTTCGAATCCTCCGGAAAGCGGCTTATGCGCCGCAGTTATCGGCGGCGTTGGATTGAACCGATGGGATGACCAGGCTAGTCCAATGGGGGACTATTCTTGATGGACTTCAGCGCTTCCGAGGCAAGATAGAGTTCGTCTTGGGCTGCCTCCCATTCACAGCGGGCTTCATCCCAGCGCCGCTTAGGCGGCGTGGACAAATTCCGTGGTGCCCTCGCGCTGAGCTATGACTGCGGCGTTTGCCGAAATCGCGGTTTGATTTAGAATAGCGAGATGCAATTCCGAACGCTCCGCATTGACGTGTCCGCCCGCGTGATCGGCGTGTGGGCGCTGGCGTTCGCGCTACCCGGTCTGATGTTTGGCTCTCTCATCATTGTGATAACTACATTCTCTGTGCCCTTTTTGATTGCTGCCGCTGTCCTTTCCCTCTGGTTTGGGGACGCGATCCTGCGTCGCCCGATACCTTGGTCTCTGGCAGCGATAGCCGTTCCACTATTTGGCGGCTGCGCGATTTTTGGCCGGGCAGGCTTGTTGTCTCTGGTCATAGCCGTACCAGCAGCCTGCTATTTCGTTGCGTCGCTTCGCATCATTCCACCGACACAAAGAGACCAGATTGACGTAGCCTCCAGTCGCTGATTCAAGGCTGCTTTTTGGAGGTAGGCTTGAGCAGGGGTGATCTCACTGAGGCGGAATGGCGCGTTCTGAAGGACTTGCTGCCAATCGAGCCTGAGAACCGTAGCCGAGGCAGGCCGCCTGAGCAGAACCGCTCCATCATCAATGGCATTCTCTGGCGGCTCCGCTGCGGAGCGCCGTGGCGCGATGTCCCGCCCAAGTATGGCAGTTGGAACACCATCTATCGCCGGTTCCGGCGGTGGAGTGAGGCCGGGGTCTGGGTGGCCGTGGCCGTAACCTTGGCCGAGATCATGGCCGACAGCGGCCACTACAGTATCGACAGCACCACAGTCCGCGCCCACGTTTCGGCAGCGGGCGGAAAAGGGGGACTCATCGACGCGCTCTTGGCCGCTCGCGGGGCGGGTTCACCAGTAAACTTCACTGTCTGGCCGATGCCCTTGGACGGCCAGTCGCCTTCCACCTGACGGGCGGCGAGGCCGCAGATTGCAAGGCGTATGATGATTTGATCGACCTGCCTGAGCAGGCACCCGACGCATTCCTTGCCGATAAAGGCTACGATGCGGATGCCATCCGCGCCGATCTTGCCGAACGAAAGATCAAGGCCGTCATCCCTGGTCGGTCAAACCGCCGTGTAAAGATCGAGTATGATCGAGCGCTCTACAAACAGCGCAATCGGATCGAGCGCATGTTCGGCCAACTCAAGATCAACCGCGCCATCGCCACCCGCTACGACCAGCTTGCCAACAGCTTCCTCGGCATGGTCCATCTCGCCACCGCCAGATACTGGCTCAAATTTGTCCACGCCGCCTAGCACTACTTTGGCAGAAGTTTGCTTTTTGGGATTCCCTGCGAGGGAAATGCGTGATTCATAGGAAGCCAGCTTTGATGGAGGCTGGCGATGGAAGAGGATTGGCAGCGGGATCTCGAGCATTGGCTTGAGCCGTATCTGCAGAAGTTGGGTAACAAGACACGGCGTCGGATGTGCCCAGCCTACATCGCCGGCTTGATTGGCCCCGGCGATCGCAAGAGCATTCAACCCATTGCGGCCCGCGCAGACGCGCTCAGCTATGACCGGCTGCATCATTTCATCGGTGCCGGGATCTGGGATAGCACGCCGCTGGAGGCTACGTTGTGGCGGCAAGCGGATGAGTTGGTCGGTGACGACAAAGCCTGGCTGATCATCGACGACACAGCTCTTCCCAAGAAGGGCAAGGCCTCGGTCGGGGTCGCGCCCCAATATGCTACGGTACTGGGCAAGAACGCGAACTGCCAAACGCTCGTGTCGGTGACCTTGGCTTCGGGGGAGGTGCCGATCATGCTGGGTTTGCGGCTATACCTGCCGGAAAGCTGGACCAGCGACACGGCCCGGCTGGAGAGGGCTGGCGTTCCCAAAGATTTCCAAGCCTATCGCACGAAGCCCGACATCGCCATCGAGGAGATCGATCGGGTCATTGCTGCCGGTGTGCGCTTCGGCTGCGTCCTGGCCGACGCCGGCTATGGCTTGTCAGCGCCGTTCCGGCAGGCGCTAAGTGCACGAGGCTTGCGCTGGGCCGTTGGTATTCCCCGGCACCAGAAGGTCTATCCTGCCGACGTGCAGTTGATCTTCCCGGTGGCAGGACGTGGGCGACCACGGGTTCGGCATGTGCCCGACGTCAAATCCCGAGCAGCCCATGCCATGCTCGAAGATGCGAAATGGCGGCAGGTCAGTTGGCGCCGAGGAACCAAAGGCCGCCTGACGGCTCGCTTTGCCGCCATGCGTGTGCGCATCGCCGATGGCGCGCCACAGCGGATCGGAGCTGCTGGCGCTCAGCATATGCCAGGCGAAGAGGCTTGGCTGGTAGGTGAGCATCGCTCGAACGGCGAGCGAAAATACTATCTCTCCAACCTCCCCGCCGACACCGCGATCAAGGACGTCGCTGGCGCCATCAAGGCGCGCTGGATCTGCGAACAGGCGCACCAGCAGCTCAAGGAGGAACTCGGCCTCGACCACTTCGAAGGACGATCGTGGACAGGGCTGCATCGCCATCTTCTCATGACAATGATGGCCTATGCCTTCCTGCAAACACGAAGGCTCGCGCAGGCGGGGCGGAAAAAAAAGAGTCTCCGGACCTCCGCCTCAGCCGAGCATGCCCGCCATCCGACAGGCCATCATTGACCGAATATCGCGACCTCCGCCAGACCAATGCCCACACTGCGGTGGGAGCCTATCAGTAACGCATTCCAAACTTCTGCCAAAGTAGTGCTAGCGATGAGCAGGCGATCTTGCGCTTCCTGTTGTTTATTCCGTGTACGGGTGCGTTCCCTCGTTCGGCTCAGCGGCAACCGATAGACGTCGTTGTCGGTCAGCTTTCGACCGCACGACTTTGGGCTATGTTGATTGCGTATGTGGGCCCATGATCCTTGCAGCTTGTGGACGGAATTGCCGCAGCGCTTGCAAAACCATTCGCGCTCAATGCGATCGGCTCTCACAGCAGCACTCCGATCATCAGGCCGACGAGCATCCATGCGAGGCCGGTCATGACTTGCACGGGATCGCGCCAGTATGCGCGTTCAATTATGGCGGAGCTGCCGCTGGCCACATCCCTGAGATCGTCGCGACACCCGGGATAGGGATATTCCTCATCCAGATGGTTTGCCAGACGTTCGAACGCGGCTTTCTTGTCGGGGGGAATATTCCCGGGCATGCTTTCCTCAATCGCTATCGACTATACGATAGTAATCGTCGGATTTCCCGGCGAGACCCTCGTTGAGCTTTTGCACTGGTTTGCAACAGGACCGCGGGTTCGGATTTGCGGCGGTCAGGCATCGCACCTGGGCGGTGGACGCAGCTGTCACATGCACCCTGCATGGGATATTATCGGCACCGACGCAGGAACGTCGCAGGCGGGCTGAACATTTCTAAAATGGACCGGGATCCACGGAAGGGATGGAGCGGCATGATTATCACCCTCTCTGACCTTTTAGCGGGAATCCGAGAGCGCAAGGCTGCCTTGGGTATCATCGATACCCCAGAGCGTACCGATGCCATGCGCAATAGCGGATCGCGCCGAACAGCGCGCAAGCGTGCTATGTTGGCCCGGATCGAGGAGCGCTCACGCGACGCGGGCGTCGTCTAGGCTGACCAAGCGCCTTGTTTCATGATCTTGGCGAAGCTCATGCGGCAGTAGCCCGCATCATGTATCGTCGGCAAACCGACCTTCCGCGCCCATTTTTGTGCTGACTGGGGAGGCAATCCCATCCTGTAGCCGATCTCGACCGATCCTATGATCTCTGCTGCAGCCTGAAGAACATCCGCTGCGAGATATGCTTTACCGTGGCGACGTATGCGGCCGGTGGCGACGAATTTGAGAAACTGATTGGTGGCCAGGTTGAGTATCTCGCTGGCATCGGCGCCTGATAGCTCATCCTCGACATGGGCACCGGACAACGGGTTTTCCAACATCCGCAAAGTGTCGATGAGTTCGGCCGGGATTAGTATCTGGTGGGACAGGTCCGTCGCCTTGGGGGGCAAACCGAATCGACCATCCGGCCCCAGGAGCCAGGTGAAGATGTCGGCCCATGGCTTGGCGCGACCGCCAATAGCCCTAGCTGCGATTTGTAGCGGAACGCCGTCAACGACAGCGGGATCGGCTTTGGCTTGGATCTTTGCCTCGAATGCCGCCCAGGCCTGCGTGGTGGTATTGCGGACGCCATATCGCGCCTCCCAATAAGGGTGGGTCAGGGGAGCGACCAATCCAGATTGCATCAGCTGCGCTATGGCATAGCGGGGCAACTGAGTTGACTGCGACACAGCGGTCAAAGGCAGACGGTCAGGCTTGGTGCGCGCCAGTTCCTCGATTTCTTCGGGATCATGGAATGGTCTAACTACGCCATGAACTCGCACGTCGGTTAGCTTGAAGACGCCGGCGGCTCGCAGCTTTGCGATGATGGTATCCGTCTCGCGCAGCACGCGCACGGCTGATTTGGCGGAGATCAGTCCAATTATGTCATTCCCCTCGTCGGCCGACGGGAGGTCGGACAGATCAGGGCTTTGACTGAGATCGGGTTGCTCTTGCTGCAGGCCATGTAGAAACATCGCGAACAGGGCTTTGACTCGGGGCGAGGAGCGGCCGATCCGGGCTTGCTTGACGGCGTGCCCCAGCTTGTTCGACCAGTTGTCCCCTTCGCCTGGAGTTGGAAGTAGCTGGGCTGGAACGATGGGCCATTGGCGCAGCAGCGTTACAGCGTCATGAAGCGCGCTGACGACCGCCATTGTAAGGTCAGGATTGGTCAGCCATTTTCCGCGCAGTTGGTCGTTTAGCCAGGGGGAGAGCTTCAAGGCCAAGTCGGCAATGTCGTGCGGCTCCAAACTCGCAATCGGGTCTGGAAGCTGTGATCGTGAAGCGGCCCGTACATCGGGATCATGGCTGAAGAGGCCAGCATAGATGCCCAAATTGCCGCGCATCTCGTGAGGGATGAACTCGGCTTGTCCCTCTCGGAGATCCGCGCTGCAGACATCTTGGTCGCAGGTGGCAATGCCGTTGGCGTAGCGCCACCGCTGGGTAACGCCGCATTCGTGACACTCACTGCGCAAGACCTGAAAGGTTTCCGGGCAGAATGGGACGGAGGCCAACTGCCAAATCGCACGATGATGAGCCGATAGGGCAAGGCTGGCCGGTGCATATCGGCGGATGGTGGTTCTCAGTTCGCTCTGCCACGCGCGTCCACCAAACCAATGTATGATCGCGCTGCCTTCTTCTGGACCGTGGGCATGGTGCAGTAATTGGGGGTACGGCACCACCAGAATGTCAGCCAGCGCCGGTAGCTGTTCGGCGTTGGTTGTGGCCGCCGTCGGCTTGTTGTCGTAAACCCAGCCAGCCTCAGACAACAGCGTTCCTGTCCGTGGATACCCGTTCTCGGCAGTCACACGGGCGACAAGGCCCATGAGACTTTCGCCAGCGATTGGCGCGAGCGGGTATTTCACTTGGCTCAAGCTTCGATCTCCACGAACGGATTATAGTCGATGAAGCTATGGGCAATGGCCCAGCTGTTCACTGCCATGGCGAGATCGTTGCGGGTAATCGCATGCCGACCTCCACGCACGACATTTATCGCCGCCGTTTCCACGATGCGGCAGGTGCGGCCGATGATTCCGCTGCTTGCGAGGCAAAGGGGGCGAGCGATGTCCTCTTCGACCAGGCCGCTGGCGACCTTCATGATCTGCTTGTCGACCATGGCGGCATCGAGGTCTTCGACGAAGTCCAGGAATAGGTCTCGATCGTCATCCGCCCACCAATCAAGGGGAGGAAGCGTGAGGGGAGGGAAGAGCCGGCCGTTCAACTCGTGGCTGGACTGGAACAGCTTGTCCGCGTCGTGGGTGCCGAAAAAGGCGATAGGAACAAGGCCAGAATCAAGGAACGTCTTCAGGCTATCCGTGACATGGTTTGCGGCCGATGACCGGCGCGACAGATGTTGGATTTCATCGATGACGAGCAACTGCACGTTATCCCGTTTGATGGCTTGCACGGCGCGCTTGTGCAGGTTGGGTTCGGTGCCGCGGTCATAAAAGGGGTCGTCCAGGGCCTGCAGGATGGAAGAGAATAGCGACCTGGCGGTGCCAGTGCTCATGAGCTTAACGATCAGGACGGGCCGGCTGCCTTCTGGAAGTTCGCCCAGGCGTTCGATGCCGTCCCGGAAATGTTCGGCTGCTGTCGTTTTGCCGGAACCGCTTTCAGCCAGGAGGGTGATGCCATATTGCCGCTCGCCACGGGTGGCGATGCCAGAGCGCCGGACCTCATCCAGCCCCGCAATGATGGCCTCTTGGCGAGGATGAACAATCTTGATCTGGCGGAACGCGCTGCGGGCATCTGCCACGCGCTGAGACCGGGCAGCGGCTTCATTCGGCCGTACAATGGGCGGGTTTGATGTGGTGGTAGTCATGTGTTGCCTTTCGGGTAGGGGTTAGAAGTAGCTGCTGTCGTTCGAGCGCTTTTTGCGTTCACGGCGTGGTTCGGGGTCGGTGGTCGACGCGTCCGGGGTGGGTGGCGGCGCAGGAGCACGCCGGTCGCGCTCTGGCATGTCCTCTGGCGTCGCCTCTCGGGCATTGGCAGCTTTCGCCTTCTGCCGGTTGCTCCGCCGTTTAGATGCGGTAGGGGCAGCTTTCTGTGGAGCGGGGCGACGAGACAGGGTGTCGGCATCGTGCATCTCGTGCTCGATCACGTCTGCATAGATGATCGGGATATCGACCGGTTCGGGGCGCTCGCGCTGCAGGCTGGCGAGTTCACCGGTGATGCTGCGGATGCGCTTGTTTTCGTACAGCTTGGCCAGAAGCTTGCGTTCACGCTCCTTGGCTTCGGGCGTCAGCTGGTCGATGGCGTCGAGAAGCTCGGCGCGGCAGGCGTCACGCCATTCCCGTGAGTTGAAGTCGGCGGCTTCCGCCTTGGCCTTCTCACGGATCTGCTCGTGCATCCACAGGCTGATCGGCTCGTCGGTATAGCCGGCCGTCTGGCAGTACAGCTCGACGTCCTGATTGGTTTTGCGGTTGATCACCCAAATCTTGCGCAGATCGTACGGGTCATAGCGGAACGACACCGTTGCAGTGGCATTCTTCAGGCGCTGACGCTTGCCTTCCAAAGGGACAAGATCGGCGAGCAGGTCAGGCACGGCTTTATAATCGCCGAAGCGCAGGCCATTCCACTCGATGCCAGCGTGGGTCAGCCGGTGCGAATTGATCTTGGGGAGGAGGGCCTTCTCGAAGATGCGAGGGTCACGCGGTAGAACGATCCCGTACTGGGCGGTGCCCTGTTTCCAACAGAGCAGAGGCTGTTTCTCGTTCAGGCCGCCATGCGGGGTCGTGTGATAGACCGCGATGGCGAACATGATGAGTGCCTCGAGTTCGTCGAGCGTCAGCACGGCATCCACGGCGGGGTCGTAATCATACTCGCGGGAGAGGGCGATCGGCAGATGGGCGCCGGCCACCTTCGATGACACGTAATTGTGGATGGTGAGGAAGATGCGCTCAACAAGGGCTCGTTCGCGCGGCTTTTTCCGACCACTGATGCGGATCGTTGCACCGGTCGCCTTGCTCATGCTCTCCATATCGTGGCTGCGGAATTCCATACCGCCATCCACGTGATATGTGCTGCATAGGCCGCAGACGTCCTGGGCTTCAGGGTGCTTGTTCTTGATGATCGGCGGCACGATCTTGGGCAGAACAGACCGGCGAAGCAACTCCGACACGGTGGCGTATGATGGAGCATTGAAGGACAGCATGTGCGAGAGCACGACCCTGCTGAACCCATCAACAAGTGCGGAGAAAGTGGGGCGGCCCAGGATGATGGCGCGTTCCACGTCGATGACGAGGAGAGCGGGTATGGGTGTGTGATCCATAAGCCCGAATTCCAGAGGACGCTCCGCCTCATGGCCTTTCCCTGCGCCACGCCACCGAGAGTAGGCCGCCTGTTTGCCGTGGCGGGCCGCAACCGTCTGTTCGCACTCCAGCTTTTTGATATCGCGATATGTGGTGCTCATGCTCACCGGGAGGAGCGGCTCCGTAGGCATCTCGTATTCGAGCGAAGTGCCATCGTTAACGCGGCTAATCTCGGCGTTGGTCAGCACATTGATATCGGTGACGCTCTTCTTCGACACATAGTAGGTCAAAGCCAGGCGCTGGCGGATTTCCATGCGGATGCCATCTTCATCATAGCAATGGTGCCCCTGGGCGCTTGTGGCCTCACGAGCATCGCGATCGCCAACTTTACCGCGCTCCCGCATCCAGCGTTTCACGGTGTGCGGATTGGGTGCCTCGCCATATTTGGCGTGCAGCTCGGGTGTCCAGTGCTCGGCAAATCCCGCAGAGATTGCCTTCACGCCGGTCATTACGCCGTTCCGGTCGAGCAGCCGTAACGTTGCCAGCCGAAGTGCGCTTTCGGGATCGAGTTCCTCACATTCGGCGGGCGTGAGATGTGATTCAGCGATCTTGTTCTTGGCCGGGGACTGCCCACGCTCTGCCATCTGGAAGAATTGACCGTTCTGAAGCAGCGTCCGGAAGCGATCCTGGTCCATTGGACGGACGACGCCGGCGTCATCGAGATATTCGACGGGCTTGCCTGTGGCAGCATGTTCGAAGTTCAGGCGTGTGCCATATCCATGTGATGTAAAAACACAGGGTTGACCTTCGATACTGTATAGCTGATTGCGTTTGAGCTTATAGGGGAAGTAATTCACGTATCTCTCCCGAGATTTGGGTATTCTGAGGGCGCGCAACATCCATCAGCAGTAGATATTTCTACGCTGCGAATGGCATTGCTTCTGTTGTGATGGGTGCCTGCGGGTTCGTCAGGCAGTTATGATTTCACTCTAGGTCATGGTTGAATCCTTCCTAGGGTATTTGATCTATGATCAGATGAAGCTGACAGGCATCTCATCGATGAGAGGCTGCGTGAGATCGAGCGACACGATGCGCCTCACCAGCATGGCGAAAGTGATTGCCCGCCCTTGGACAAAATTTCCGGGCGCCATCAGCTCAGCGAATTCGCCCAACCGCATGTCATCGCCTTTGCTGCGGAGGCTTTCGACGAGCCGCTTCTGCGACGATGAGATGGCCGTGCGGCGCATTGAGCTGGCGAGGCGTACGTTGAAGCGGTGGCGGCTATTCTCGAAAATTTCGGAACCGAAGGTGATACGGAACTCATGGCCCACCCGGCGGCAAATCTCGGCGACGCCGGCGAGTTTCAGCCGATATTCTGGATCTCGGAGGTCCGCATCGTCGCCTTTGACTTCGACGACCGCCAGGCGACCATCGGCGTCCAATATGTCGACGTCACTGGTGTACCGCTCCTTCCTCCGCAGGATGAATTCGAAGCGGCGAGCCTCTGATTGGTAGTGGACGACATTGGGGTCCGTCTCGCACCGCTCGATCAGTGCAAGCTGATGCAGGCTCTCATAATGCTGTGTGCGGCCGACCTTCACGGAAGGGTACCAGCCGCTCGCATGGTGCGTTCCGCCAGAGACTGTTCGGAGCGATCCATTGTCGTTGGCGACCACGATGCGAGCCATGGTGTTGACCAGGCTGTTGTGCTTCCTGAGCAAGGTTTCGGCGCGCAACCGGCCAGCGGAGGGTTCGTATGACGGGTTGCGCAGCATGAGGTTGATAGCGGCGCGAACGTCGATCTCAGCCAGTTCTTCATATGCGTCAGTCATTCCAGAACGTCCAGCCGCGACGGTTGCTGTTGGGCCACTTGGAGCGAGAGCGACTCCACGTCTTAACGCGCTGCTGTCGTTCAAAATGTCGGATGATCTCGATCAGATACTCTGTATAAACGATTGAAACGAGGTTGTTTCGATCTGCACTTCGCGGTTTAGTCGTCATCGCACTGTCTCCATGTTGGTCACGATACTGTGCATTTAGGAACGCTAAAATGACCGTGATGGCAACAGGAATGTGGTTTCAACTGCACAGTATCGTGACCAACTCACTTGACGATGAGTGCCTTACTGTTCTAATAAGTCATGGATGAACAGTAAGAAAAACGGCGCGCGCGACGTTGGTTCGGACCGGTCGGCCCTCGAAACTGACGAGGAGTTGGTCAAACGGCATGCCGCTTCAGGCTTTTCTGGCGAATCAGAGTACGCCCTGTTCCTGTCTCTGGATGATTCTAAGCGGGAGGCGGTGATTGCCAGACTGAGGACGATGGACCTCTATCTTCGCGACGATGACCCCATGCCCGTGGGCGACGCGTGCAGCGCGCTCGATATGGAGCAGCGCAATTTTTACCGACTGCTGAAGAAGCTGAAGGATCTGGGCCCAACACGAGGTCTGTCACCGAGCTTCCGGGTGAAGGCTGTCGCGGCACCAGCACAGAAAGGCTTCGCACCCGTTGCCGAGCGTGCGCTGCGCTGGAAACTGCAGCATGAGCCCGCGGCTTCGCCCGCGTCGATCATACGCTGGATATTTGAATCCTGCGCGGACGCGGGCGAGGCGCCTCCGTCCGCATCCTCGATCCAGCGACGCATAAAGGTACTCCGCCGGGAAGGTGTCGCAGAGCCGGCGGCTGGGGCTGCTGGTCTTCAGATCCTGGTGGACCAGACCGCAGTCGATGTGATGGTTCAGATCAGCGGCCGGGTGGAATTGGCTACGGCTACGTTCATTGTCGATACCAGCTCTAGGATGATCCTTGGATTGGGGGTGGGCGATCCGCTGATTCCGGAAGACGGGCTTATGCGCGCTACCCGCAATATGGATGACGACCTCATGCGCCATCTCGTGCAGCACACGCAGGTGCATTTCGATCGCGTGGAGTCGATCGACTTTATCGCGCCTCCAGGCGGGACGCGGCAGAGCAAGCAGTTGCAGAAGCGCTTTCGGGTCTTCAACCGCCGAGTGTCGTTTGACATTCATGCAGGTGGGAAATGGCGTCACGGTACGCAGCTGGTCCGTTACTTGGGCGATACGCTGGGGCCATATCAGTTCAAGCCGCGATTTACGGAGGAGGGGGCTCCTTTCAGCAACTCGATCAGCGAGGGGATTGAGCAAGAGGTTCTCGAGCGGGCGCTGCTCGTGGAGGCGATGCGCTGGAACGAAAGCCAGTGGCAGCGGGCGGAGCCGACGGTCGAGAAGTCTCAACGTATGCGTGAAGAGCGGGCGAGCGCGATCACTGCCCTGTTCCGTGATGTGGTGATGCGGCCAGAATTTTGATCAGCGACAGCGAGTTAGATTGGCCCATAGAGCCGTTGGCGATCTAGTATGTCATTTTATTTGGGCCAATGCGGGGTTTTTGTTCTCCTTCCTATGGCCCCACAGCTGATGTATCTGACGTCGGGCGGAGTGGCGTCAGTTTGCGCGCGATCGCGGCGCGCAACCGCTCGCGGCTCATGGGGCGTTGCGCCGGAAGGGCTGCAGTCAGAAGATCGTCAACTCTCGTCACCCATGCGCGCTCACTGGTGAGCATGTCGCCATGACGCAGTTCGTGTCGTCCGTGCAGGATATTGAGTGCTTGCGACTGAATCTTCGGCGGCCATCCAAGGACGCATTTGACGAAATATTCTGGAGGTAGGGCGGCGAGAATCGGCTGATCAAAATAGGGGGCCGAGCGAACGTTGTTGACGACCATGTCGAGCAGGACCTCGTCAGGCTCGCAAGGAAGCCGGCGTATCAGCTCGTGCGCTATTGTGAGGTATTTGGAACGGAGCACGCGGTTTGACGCCTCTGAATAGGCGTCGGCCAGTGTGCGGTATTCCGGTGTCGTCTCGTCAATCACGCGGGTCTGGAAAAATGAGTTGTCGCGGTCGAATGAGCTCCGATCGATCTCGGCGATCTCGCCCGCGTCTTCCAGTTTCGCTATGTAAGCTAGTCCCTCGTCGACAACCTGCTGTCGGTTGCGGTCGATCAGGCCGAGGGTGGAGAACCAGAGCCGGATACCGAAAAGGTGCATCAGCTGGCCCCGGGCCTTGACGGATCCGGAGGCGAATGCATGTTCCACCTGGGCGGCTACGATGTCGGCCTCGTCGTCGTCACCGTAGAAGGTATGGTGCGCGCGATGCCAGAGCGGCTGTTCTTCTGGCTGGAGAAAGTCGCTGCTCGCATCGAGGCTGGCGCGGATCGCGTCGCCATCTACATCGCCGCGGAAGAGCATGCCCGCGAGGACGCCGACCGATATAACGATGTCGTCGAAGTCTATCTGCTTGTAGCGGTCATCGATCTCATCAGCCGCAGTCGTCTTTGCGCTAGCCTCTTTGTGGAAGATCCGGGAGAAGGTGTTGCCGACGAGGCGCTCCAAGTCGGCTTCGACCATTTTTCCGGCACGCCTCTCCATTGAGGTGGCCAGCACGCCCCTGAGCGCCTTTGTCATGCTGGGCGACTTATCCCAGTGCCGTTTCTCGAAGTGCCGGGACAGCTTTTCGAAGTCCCACATGGCGTGTTTCAGCGTACGCAAATTGCCGCGACCGCCTTCGGCATGTACGGCGAGAACGACGTCAGCATGCTCTTCGAGAAAGTCGCGGGTTCGCTGGTCGCTAATCAGAGTCAGAAAGGAAGCGAACGCTGCTTGCGTCTCTGGCAGAACTTCCAGAGTCTGCCCGATCAGCTTCTCTTTGATTTCTAGGTAGGTCTCGTCGCCCTCCATCACCTTCGTCTCGTTCGCGACGATGATCGCCTTGAGCTTCTCGTGCTCAACATAGGCATTAACGAAGCCAAGCACTTCGCTCACGGGGATGCGGCAGCGCTCCAGGTCGTCGAATACCAGCAGGCGGCCGCGCGGATCGTCGAGGCCGGTGCGCAGGTCAAGTTCAGGTAACGAAGGGCTGATGGTGCCGTCGTCCTTGCCGTCGCTGTTCAGGTCAATCTTGAAGGCAGCCTTCAGCAACCCCTTGGAGACGGCGCCCGCCAGCTTCATGCCGGGATGTGAGAGGACGGGATGGAGTTGGCGGTAGAACTCGTCCTCGATCTGCGTGACTGACGTCATGCCATAGAGGCTGACGTAGAGAGGCTTCGCGCTTGTGCCTGTGAGGAAGTTTTTGATAAGGTGGGTCTTGCCCGAGCCCCATGGACCACTGACCAGCACTGCGTAGTCGAGAGGATGGGCGGGGTCGACGTAATAGGCGAGGAAGCGCTTGATAGCCGAGTTGACTATGTGTGCGTCGCGTTTCGTTCCCTCTAATTTGTCGGTGGTGTCGCTCATGGCTGCAATATAGATATTGCGTGCCCGTACCGGAAGGCAGGCGAAGACCTCAGCGTGATCTCGAGGCTACAAACGAAAACGGGGCGCTCGACCCGAAGGGAGCACCCCGCCTGCTAACAATTCGCCGCTCTCCCAATTGAGCTACAGACCCCCAATGGTGGATCCGACCGGACTCGAACCGGCATCTTGCGAGGTATTTCGCTAACTGATGAATAACTTTACCAAAAAAGGACGTTAGAGTCAAATATTATTTCGGATATGTTTTATATTAACGGTGCGTATTTCTAGTTATGGCGCAGTGAACGCATTTATCCAGTTAGGTGCGAGAAGGTGATTTGAAGCAGAATATATCCTGTTCTCGCAGTCTTGGGTCGCACCACCAACTTGCTGATGTATGCGCGGGCGTAATCCGTCCATCAGCAACTTGCCATGGCTATGCTCGAAGGCGACGGGGATCAACCCGTTTGCGGGTACGAATCCGGCGTTAGCAGGCGGGTCTGCCGGCATGCCACACAACGCCCACTCAGGTTTTCCTCGCTTGCGCTGGCTGTCGTAAACCGTCGTCTTGATCTGGCCCCGCGCAGTATGGGCCGCGGCGACGAGCTGGTCGCGCCTGAAGGCTGTGACATCAGTGATCGCGGCGTCGACTACCTCGGGCGCGATATGCGGGAAGTTTGCCTTGAGGTGCTGGGCTTGGGCAAAGGAGTGCTCTACATCATTGAAGGGGGTGAAAACCTCGGTGACACGGGTGACACCATTGCGCTGGCGCTCTGCTGCGGCGGTCGCAATTTCAAAGTCCATCTCGGCCTGCGTCCTGAAGTCGCGGTCCCTGTGCAGAATGATTCGAGCATCCGGCCGCATGTCGGTGATCATGCTGGCGAGCAGGCGGGCGGCGGGCAGGTTCCCGCACCCGTTATAGGAGATCACGGCGAGGTTCTGCGGCGCCCCGTTGGCACGTGCCAGCGCGGTGACGGGCTTTGTCTTCTTATCCTCGGTCATAAGGATTACGGGGCGAGCGGGATCGAAGGCATCTGCGCCCGCGGAGAGCGCTCCCAAGGTCATGAGGATGGGGATCGCCGGCCTTTGGGCTTCGTCGACAGGCACCTTGGCACCGTCGCTCATCCATACAACGGCGGCGTCCGAGTCGTACATAAGCCGCTGGATCAACTGCGGAGAGTGGCTGGCGAACAGAATGCGGGTTTGCGTCTCGGCGGCAACGCCGCGCAGCGCCTCATAGAGCCTCGATTGGCTATCTGCGTGCAGATGGGCATCTGGCTCGTCGAGAAGGAGGAGCGGGGGAGCGTAGAAGCATGCGTAGGCGATGATCTGGATCACCTGCAACATGCCGGTCGACGCCATGTCGAGTGTGACACAGGAATCGGTCGCCTCGACATCTACTCGCACATAGCGGTCGCGTTTTGGATCGTGGGCCACGACGACCCGGGTGCCCGGATAGCAGCGGTCGAGCAGGGTGCAGAAGGTCTTCCACCTGCTTTCGGGCAGCACGCCGATGTCGCGGTTATGGCTCCATGCGGCCATAGCCATCTCGTCGAGATCACGAGTAAACAGGTGATCGAGCACAGTGCGCAGATAAAGGTTCGCATCGCCGTGCATCACAGCGGCGTCCATTGCGCCCTTGGTCCGCCATTCTTCGCGCATCGGTATGCCGGAGAGGCCAGGCGTCAGGATCGAGAACGGTTGATCGGGATTGGCCAGCACTGCGGCCAAGTCGTCGTCGCCAATCCGGTTGATAGCGATGTTGGCGTTCTTGCCGCGCCGGACCTCGATCGTCAGCTCCTTGGCGACGTTCGTGTCCAAGTCCACCCCGCTGTAAGTGATCGAATATCCGAGTTTCTGAGTGGCGGGGTCGCCTCGTCTCAGATCGAGCAGGTGTTCGGTTGGACGAAATAGGACATTGTCGTTTGACACAGTCCCGGCAAAGTCCGGGGTTCCGTCGGCCTTCACATTGCGTAGGGCGGCTTGGAGTATAGAGACGCCGAGCTGCGCGGCTTGAAGCGCGCTGCTTTTGCCGCTGGTGTTGCCACCAACGAGAGCAGTAACCGGCTTCAGGTCGATAGTGAGCACCTCAATCCGTTTGAAGTGGCTGATGACGATCTTATCGAGCCGAATCCGCATTCATGCCTCTTTCCCTGACGCGCAATTGGACCGCGATCACGTTCCAATTGCAACGCCGTTTCCGTGAGCACGATAGCGCCGCGGTTGTCCGGCCTACTTCAGCATAGGGTCGAAAATATAGGCCGTTCTATCCTTGTCCGATTTCGATGAGCAGCGCTTCAGCTTCGTCAACTCCCGTGAGAGTTAGTCTCTCAACGTTATTGATGAGAATGCCGTCGTTGCGGTTGGCAACAACATCACCGACCTGGACTGCTCCGGAGAGCGGCACGAGATAGCCAAAATTGCCTGCCTCAAAGCGGTAATCCGCAATGCCGCCGTCGGCCAGCACAATTCGCGATAGACGGGCATTGGCTCGCATGGGCAGTGAATTGCCTTCATTGTCGAACCCGCTGGCCAATGTAATGAACTGCCCCGGTTCACCATCATCAGCGAACCCTTTCGTGACGGAAAAGGGCTCGCCACTAGGCTGGTGGGGCATAAGCCAGATCTGGACGAATTCGACGGGGTCGCTTTCGTCTGGATTGCCCCGCCGGATAGAGACACCGGTTCCAGCGGACATGATCTGGCAATTGCCCGACTGGAGCATGCCGACATTGCCCAAGCTATCTTCGTGATAGAGGAACCCACTGGAGACGTAGGTCAGTATCTCGGTATCGGTATGCGGAGTTTGCGGCAGGGCAGCGCGGGGAGAGATCGTCTCGTGGTTCCACATGATCATATCGCCCCACTGCATCGGATGTCCGCCGCAGCTCTCAGGCCCGAAATGCTGAAGGCTTTGGAAATGATCCAAACGGAAGCTGCCGAAGTCGCGGGAGGGGCGTAAGGTGATCATCAGGGTTCCAGTGCGAATATGTATGGCTAAAGCGGGTTTGAAAAAAAACCAAACTGGCTTTGGACAGGCAGTTGCTATGCAAACGCGCTGCATTTCCGGGTGGACGCGCAGCTAGACGCTGGCGTTGGACAAAACCTTGCCCACCCTGCGACCCAAAGCGGCCGCATGCGCGGAGAGACCGCGCGCAAGGATGTTGATTGCGTTGTTGGTGCCTCGTGGGACATCGGCGCCGCAGGCACAGATGTGCCGGTCAGCATCGTTACTTTCAGAGGTTGGTGATCCGCATGCATTGCACGTTTGCGTAATGTGTCTCGGATCGACAACGACGACTTTGCCACCAGCCTTTTCAGCTTTGTAGCGGATCATCTCAAGAAGGCGCTTTGGTCTTGGCTCGGCCAACACCTGACCGTTTTCTCGTGTCGCGATTGCGCCAGCGCCGTCTGATGGGCGTCGTGTGCGTGTTGGTCGGGGAAATTGTTTGAGCGCGAGATCTTCGACCACGATCGTCTCAAATCGATTAGTGATCGCCGCCGAGATCTGATGCAGCCGCGTGGAACGGAGGTTTATCACGCGTTGACTGGCGCGGTCTTGGCGTTCGCGCAGCTTTTTACGTCGGCGGGAGTCTTTCTGGCATCTTGCCAGTGCCCGGTAGGCCCGACGCAACGCGGAACTCTGAGTGGTCTTACGGGGTGTGTCGTCGAAGAGAGAGCCATCTGACAGCGATGCTAGTTGCTCTATGCCGAGATCGAGGCCGCATGCGCTACCGGGTTTCTTATGCTCTTGATCGCCGACTTTGCAATCAACCAGGATGGCAACATGCCATTGGCGGGCTCTGCGGGTGAAGGTGAGTCTGGTGAGGCGAGCGTCAGCCGGCAAAGGGCGATGCATGCGCATGCGCAATTTCCCGACGATGCCATCGACCGTTAGGTAGCCGTCGGCAATAACACATCCTCGGACGCCATGGACGCCAAAACTGCGCCAGCGATCTTCGGAGCGAAAGCGTGGGAACCCGGCGTTGGGGTTAGCTCTCAGGCGGTCGCGATACTTCGCCATCGCGGTATCGACGCAGCGCAAGGTCCAGTTGTTAATACCCCAAGGCAGAGCAGTATGCTGGCGGTTGGCCATTCGATAGGCAGGGAGAGACTTCGTATCGTCTTCGTATGTGAGATGAACGCCGCGCTGGAAGGCTGTGCGCCGGTTCTGTAGTGCGTCGTTGTATAAATTTCGCTGCAGCTGCAGGATCGAGGCCAAGCGCGCATGTTGCGCCCTGCTTGGCTCGATCGGAAATTTATACTGCAAGAACATGTGCTTGCATGTGACGCGCAAAAGTTAACGCAAGGTGGATGTTCGAAGATCAATCAGGCGGAAGGGGGAATGATCGTTGGGATCCCATTCAGTCAGCGCGCTGCGACAATCTCACCTGCCGCTAAAGTGCTACCTGGTCGGGGACAGAGGTCGGGCATAGGCGAATTCAATTGGCGTTGATTTCACTGGCCCCTTGGTAATCGCTTGGATCGCTGCCGCGGCTGGTACGGCGGGCTCGGCCTCGCGATTGATCTGCAGGCCAGCGTGATAGCGCTCCAGAAGCAGAGCAACGGCTGGACGCACGACAGGCAGAGGCAGAGTTTCGCGAATCGCGAATGGGATGGAAGGATTGCGGCGGGGATTGAGAGGCACGCGGCCGAGCTTGGTGCCGAACATAGCAGTGAGGGCCAATCCTGGCCGACGAGAATCTACCTGAACGTCTGACTGGGCGATGCCGAGTGAGCGTAACTGGGCTTTCGTGCGTGGGTCATCGATGGGAGCGCTGCGATAGGTTACCAAAGATGCGCGTGCGGGTGATGCGGAACTCGTCTTCTCAGCTGCCTCGGTGACCAACTGGAGGATGTCGTCGGCAGTTGGCCGATCTGCAGTCACCACATGGGCAAGAGCGATACCACGGCTGACGTCGATGAACGCGGTGAGGACAGCGTGATAGGGGATGTTATCGGGGCCATCGACCGCCACATCGAGTGGCGACATATCGATGGCGTAGTCGGTATTCATGCCGGTGTAGGACGCGATATCGGTCACTTCCATGGGCAGATTGAGTCTCGTGCGGACTGCCCGTTTGCTTGGTGGACTTATTTTACGCTTCTCGCACAAGGCTTCGGCGGCAGACTGGATCGCCCCTGGCCGAGCGCCCGGGCCGGCGTGCGCGATGGCTTCTTCGAGAGCTGCTCTCGTTTCAGCAGGAAGCTGACGGGGGTAGTTGGACAGAACCTGATCGTTCAGTTGGAGCGAGTCCTTGTACGCCCGAATGATCTTGAAGAAGTTGCGCTCCTTATACCCCAGCCGAGTGGCGGCAGCGGTAACAGCTGCTGCCATTCGCCGACTGCCCTTCCTGGGGAGCTCTTCAACTTCCAGAGCACGCCGGTAAGCTTCCGGCCACTGCTGAGGCGTGAAGGTCACCATGTAGTGGGCAATGCGATCTTCCATTTTTCTTCACTCCTGAGTTTCGAGGAGCGAAGCAGAGCGTATTCAGAAAATTCAGGGCGTCACTGAGGCCAAGCCATTGAGGTATGTGCCGATGGACGACGCTGCGGCTGTATCAGCCTGATAGATCACCTGTTTTCCCGCACGGCGCGAGGAGACCAGGTGGGCACGCGATAGAATTCCTAGGTGGGAAGATAGCGTGTTTGCAGCGACATTGAGGTGGCGCGCGATTTCTCCCGCCGGCAGGCCTTCAGGCGCCCGGGCGAGGAGGCGGTAGATATCATGCCGAGTCGGTTGCCCCAGCGCAGCCAGGGCCTCGACCATTGCTGATGAGTCCATGGACCAGACTATCAGCGATCCATCCCAACCGGTCAAACGGTTAGTGACGGACAGATCCGTCAGCCAAACCAACAATGTACCGGCCGATGTCCGTTTCGACGTCCGTTGGAACAGCAAATCGGACACCGTTCAATTCTATAATTCCAGAATCATTGAAATGAATGTACAAGTCTGCAAGTGGAGCAAGCGACTCGCGCAGGCTTCTTTTGAAAAGGATGGTGACAGAAAGGGTTTCGCAATGCTGACGCATGAGATGTACGAACAGAGAATAGCTGCACGGACCCAGCGCTCAGCGCTGGATTACTTTACCACTTCAGCTCTGTTGGGACGCCCTGATCCGCTAGCCAGCGATAGCCCCGACGATGTGTCATTCGATTTGACCTACAAGATGGTCGATCGCCTTGTGATCGCGGCCGTTGAAACCGGCGCTCGGTTTGAGCGTGACAGCTTGCCGTCCGATCCATTGGCCTGGCTGTATAGCCCGCAGCCTCCGTTTGACGGGGCGCGACCGCTGGAAGCCTGTTTGACCGCGCCGGGGTTGATGAGGTGCATCATGTTCCACTCGCTCGATCTGGAACTGGGCATGCCAAGTGATCTGGTCGATCAAATCCTCTGTCGTGACGCGGGCATGACCGGAGAGACGGTGTCTGGGGGGCTATGGAATACCGATAGGGACCGGGACAGTGTCGGACATGGTCGAACGCTCTACACCGCGACGATCGTCGATGTGCAGGTGGGTCAAATCCATCATGTCTACCATGCGATGATGGCCTGCGATCTCGCCGAGGCGAGAGGATTGCTCAGACTTCGTTATGGAAGACAGTTGGCGGACCAGGCTGAGGTCCGCAGAGGGTACGACGCGAGCAACCCGCTGGCGGTCTCTATGGTGTCGGACGCGATGGGGGCGATTTTGGCGATGGTCGCCAGCAATCCTCAAAGTGCGTTGGCTGAAGGGCTCGACCTGCAGCTCGAGTCTAGGTTCGCGCCTTAGAGGGGCGCACAGGTCATGATGGTCGTCACGATCACAATCTGGCCGGGTGGAGACGAGGCAGCGGCTTTCGATATCGCTCAGATGAAGATCGAGAACGAGAGCGGGTTGGCGGACGTCAGCGACTATACCGCCCGCATCGTCCAATGCGAAAACCGCCGGTTAGGGGTGCAGGGGATGGATACCCGGGTGGAGGTGCTGTCGCACCCCAGGCGAGATGGGCCTTGGGCGTTGCTCAAGCGGATACTCGACCAGGTCCAGTTTAACCGAGCTGGCCGATCTTCCGCGACCTGATGGAGCGGACGGTGGCGCGCTTCTCGGATTACGAGTATCTGTCGCACTGCTCAGAGCTAGGGCGGGAGGCGCCGCTGCCAAGTCGAAGGACAGAAAAGAGAGTAAGAATGATCATCACGCTCTCCGATCTCCTGGCGGGTATCCGGGACCGCAAAGTGCAGTTGGGCATCGTCGATACGCCTGAGTGCACCGAAGCTATGCGTAACAAGGGGTGCAATCGGACTCTGCAGAAACGCGCAATGCTGGCTCGGATTAATGTGCGCGCCCGTGATGCGGACGTCGAGCCATTGAAGGCGTATTTCTAACTTTCAGGCGCGGAAGCGAAGGCCACGGGGGTCGCGGAGCTTCATTTTATGCCCATCTTCGGATCGCAATCGGCGCGTTGCGGAGGTTCAAGAACGGCGGCTCGATGAGACCGGGAAAGCCGAAAATGGCTGAAATCGGCCATTTTCGCCGCTCAGAGGATCACGAAAATGAAGTAAAGGAGCAGTCTTGCTGACAACCGATAATTTCGTTGGCGACCCCGGCAGGATTCGAACCTGCGACCATCCGCTTAGAAGGCGGATGCTCTATCCAACTGAGCTACGGGGCCGTGCGCGGGAGCGATAGCGGGGCTTGGGCCGCGGCGCAATCTTTCGCAGCCGTTGCAATCGTGTGTCGGCGGGATATTCATCGAAGGATGAGCGACGCGGGCATCCGGAAAATCGACGCGACCGTGCTGGGCGCACGGCCGCTGCGCTATTATGATTTCTTCATGGCGGCCTTCGTCGCCATATTGCTGCTGTCCAACCTGATCGGCGCGGCCAAGCTGTCGTCGCTGGGTGGCGTGACCTTTGGCGCGGGCATCCTCTTCTTTCCGCTCGGCTATGTGATCGGCGACGTGCTGACAGAGGTCTATGGCTATGCGCGGGCGCGGCGCTGCGTCTGGGCGGGCTTTGCCGCGATGCTGTTCATGGCGCTGATGAGCTGGGTAGTGGTGGCCTTGCCGCCGGCCGAGGGCTGGCCCGACCAGAAAGCCTATGAGGCGGTGTTCGGCAGCACCTGGCGGATCGTCTTTGCCTCGCTTTGCGCCTTCTGGGCGGGGGAACTGGCCAACAGCTTCGTGCTGGCCAAGATGAAGATCATCACCCAGGGACGGCATCTGTGGATGCGCACCATCGGCTCGACCGTGGTGGGGCAGGGGGTGGACAGCCTGCTCTTCTACCCGCTCGCTTTCTATGGCGACTGGACCACGGCGCAGGTGCTCACCGTGATGGTCACCAACTGGGCGATGAAGGTCGGCTGGGAAGCGGTGCTGACGCCCGTCACCTATGTGGTGGTCAATGGCCTCAAGCGGCGCGAGGGGCTCGACGTCTATGACGCGGGCACCGACTTCACCCCGTTCCGTACCCGGCTCTGATGATTCGAAAGCCTGTTTGAAAAATCGCGAAAGGGCGATTTTTCGGTACGGTTCCAGCCCGCTCCCCCGCCCAACCACCCGATCCAGTGTCATCCTGTCGGGTGGTTGGGCGGGGGAGCGGGCTGGTACCGGCTTTCTCAAACGAACTCTGAAGCCAGTAAATTATGTAATCTAAAGAGAGTCTTTACCTTGTTGGGCGCAGGAGGAAGCGACAAAGTCAGGAAAGAATAGTCGCCCATCGTGCCCATCGCCTCCGCCCAGTCCATTGTTCCTGATCGCGATCCGGTGATGACCCCGGATGCGATCTGCCGGATCGACCGCCTGACCCATGTCGCGCGCGCGCTGAGCCGGGAGGCGCAGACGATCCAGGCCAATCTGGCCAATGCAGAGCGCCGGTTCCAGGCGACCTTCCAGCACGCGCCGGTCGGCATTGCCCATGTCGCGCTCGACGGCACCTTCCTGACGGCCAATCCCCGTTTCGAGGAGATTACCGGATATCCCGCCGCGATGCTGATGCGGCTGGGTTTCCAGCAGATCACCCATCCCGATGATCTGGATGCCGATGTCGCGCTGCTCGGCCGGCTGCACCGGGGCGAGTTGCAGCGCTATACGCTGGAAAAACGCTATATTCGTGCGGATGCATCGCTGATCTGGATCAACCTCACCGTGGCGCTGGTTCGCGACGAGCGGGACGCGCCCGAATTCTATGTCGCCGTGGTCGAGGATCTGTCGGAGATGCGGCAGGCCCATTTCGATGCGATCCATGATCCGCTGACCGGCCTGCTCAACCGCCGTGGCTTCGTGGTGCGGGCGCGGGCCTTGCTGCGGCAGGCAGCAGAGGCGCATCGCGCCGTCAGCCTGATCTATCTGGACCTTGATGGGTTCAAGCAGCTTAACGACAGTCGCGGGCATAGCGCCGGGGATCGCTGCCTGGTCGAGGTGGCGCGGCTGATCGAGGATATGGTCGCCACTCGCCATGTCGTGGCGCGAATGGGCGGCGACGAGTTCGTGCTGCTGGTCGACGAGGAAGGCACGGACCTGGGCGAGGCGCTGCGCGTCGGATTGATGAAACTGGGCGGCGCACATGGCGGTGTCAGCGGCAGCTTTGGGCTGGTCACGCTGATCCCCGACGATGACACCGAACTGGACAGCATCGTGGCGCGCGCGGACGAGGCGATGCTGGCAGCCAAGCGCGCCGGCAAGAATCAGCTGGTGACCACCGCGCTGCTATAATCGGCGCGCACGAAATAGAGGCCATCGGGCGGCGCGTTGAGCGCCAGCCGGGCCCGATCGCGCGCCTCCAGCGCAGCGCGCAGATCGTCCGCGCTCCAGCGGCCCATGCCGACCATCGCGAGACAGCCGACCATCGAGCGGACCTGATGATGGAGGAAGGATCGCGCCTCCGCCCGGATGGCGATGCGATCGCCTTCACGCGAGACATTCAGCATCGCCAGCGACTTCAGCGGACTGGCCGCCTGGCAATGGACCGAGCGGAAGGTGGTGAAGTCATGATGCCCCACCAATATCTGCGCGGCGTCATGCATGGCGTCGGCGTCGAGCGGCTGGATCACCCGCCAGGCGAGACCCGATTCCAGGGTCAGCGGCGGGCGGCGATTGGCGATGCGGTAGATATAGGCGCGGCCGGTGCAGCTGAAACGGGCATGCCAGTCCGGCGCGACTTCCTCACAGGCGAGGATCGCGACCGGATGGGGCCGCAGCTTCGCATTGATCGCCTCCATCAGGCGAAAGGGCGTCAGCGGCTTTTCGACATCGGCATGGGCGCGCATGGCCAGGCCATGGACGCCGGCATCGGTGCGGCCGGCAGCGTGCAGGATGGCGCGCTCGCCGGTGACGGCATGGATCGCATCCTCGATCGCCTGCTGGACGCTGGGGCCATGGGCCTGACGCTGCCAGCCCATATAGGGACGGCCGTCAAATTCGACGGTGAAGGCGAAACGGGCCATCGGCTCAGGTGTCGACCCGGCTGCCGGTGGGCATGTCGAAGCCGCGCAGCAATTCACCCGCCGACATCGCCGCCTTGCCCGCGCGCTGGATCAGGGTCGGCCGGATGGCGCCATGGCCGCAGCCGATCAGCAGGCTGTGGTCGAGCAGTTCGCCCGCCGGCCCGGCATGATCCTCGACCGTGGCGGCGAGGATGCGGAAGCGTTCGCCGCCATATTCGAAGAAGGCGCCGGGGAAGGGGTTGAAGGCGCGGATCTGCCGTTCGACCTGATGCGCGTCGCGGCTGAAGTCGATCCGCGCCTCCGCCTTGTCGATCTTGGCGGCATAGGTGACGCCCTCTTCGGGCTGCGCCACTGGCGGATGGCCGGCAAGATCGTCCAGCACATCGACCATCAGCTCGGCACCGGCCTGCGCCAGTTCCTGCGTCAATTCGCCGGCCGTCTTGTCCTCGACCGGGGTGACATGCTTGGCGCGCATCGGGCCGGTGTCGAGTCCGGCCTCCATGTCCATGATGGTGACGCCGGTGACATTGTCGCCGGACAGGATCGCGCGCTGCACCGGCGCGGCGCCGCGCCAGCGCGGCAGCAGCGAGCCATGGATGTTGAGGCAGCCATGGCGCGGCATCGCCAGGATCGCGCGCGGCAGGATCAGGCCATAGGCGGCGACGACCGCAACATCGGCGTCGAGCGCGGCAAATTCGGCCTGCACTGCTTCGTCCTTGAGCGAAACGGGCGTGCGCACTTCTATCCCCAGTTGCTCGGCGCGGGCCTGCACCGGGGAGGGGCGCAGCGCCTTGCCACGGCCGGCCGGACGGGGTGGCTGGCTATAGACGGCGACGATGTCATGCCCGGCCTTCACCAGTGCATCGAGCGCTGGAACGGCGAAATCGGGGGTGCCCATATAGATGATACGCATAGTTTTTCCGCTTCCCGCACCAGCCCGCTCCCCCACCCGGCCACCCTTCAAGATACTGCCGTTGGGTGGCCGGGTGGGGGAGCGGGCTGGCACCGCATTTGAAATGCGCCATCGGCGTATTTCCAAGTCCGTCCTCAAAGCTCTTGTCGGAAAGACATGCAACCCCTTATCTCACGATATGGCTTCACCTGAAATCGAGACGCTGACCCAGGCGCTGTCGCGACTGCCCGGCCTTGGCCCCCGTTCGGCGCGCCGCGCGGTGCTGCATCTGCTCAAGAAGCGCGAGGGCGCGCTGGAGCCGCTGCTGCGCGCGCTGGCGGCGGTCAACGAACGGCTGGTCACCTGCCAGACCTGCGGCAATGTCGACACGGTCGATCCCTGCGGCATCTGTGCCGATCCGCGCCGCGACGCGCGGGCGCTGTGCGTGGTGGAGGATGTGGCGGACCTGTGGGCGCTGGACAAGTCGCGCCTTTTCCCCGGTCGCTTCCATGTGCTGGGCGGGCGCCTCTCTGCACTGGAGGGGGTGCGGCCCGAGGATTTGAGCATCGATGCGCTGGTCGCGCGGGTCGAGGTCGGCGGCATCGACGAGGTAGTGCTGGCGATGAACGCCACGCTGGAGGGGCAGACCACCGCCCATTATCTGGCCGAGCGGCTGGAGCGCTTCCCGATCCGCCTGACCCAGCTGGCCCATGGCGTGCCGGTGGGCGGCGAACTCGACTATCTGGACGAGGGTACGCTGGCCCAAGCGCTGCGCGCGCGGCGACCGCTGGGCTGAGGAACGGGCCAAAGGCGGGAACACGCGTCTCCCGAAGTTCACACCGTTATCGGGCTTTCTGGGCGAAATGCGCCGGGAACGCACCTGTGACGCGTCGGCTTTGCGCCGGTGGCGCGTCACCACCCATGGGGTGGAGGTGTCCAATATGCGCCCGCATCGCCCCTGTGACGCGACAATCGCGCTTCTGCCGCGCACCAGGAACGCCCCTATGGCGCGATCACCACGCGTCGATGGCCCGTGCGCAGCGAGCAATGACAGGGGTAGAAGGGCAGGGGGATGATGATCCATCCGGGCAGTAGATCAGACAAGCGGCGTGTAGGACAGGCCGGATGATGGACGGGAAGGGCGGCGGATTTGGGTGTTTCCTGCCATTCCCCTCCCGCAAGCGGGAGGGGCAGCGAGACTTGCGCGCGCAGCGCGTTAGTCGCAGCGGGGTGGGCTTTCGCGATGTCCAACCCACCCCCTCCCCCCCCTCCCGCCTACGGGAGGGGGAACAGGTCCGCTTCTGGTCGGGCAACTTTCCTACCCAGGAGCGGACCGACCGCTATCGGGCAGGCCCGGTGGCGATCGACGGGATGAGCGACGATCAGGGGTGGGAGCAAGACATTCCTCCCCGGCACGGGGAGGGGGACCGCTCGCGTAGCGAGTGGTGGAGGGGCACAGGCCGGATAGCGCATCGCTAAGAGGCACCTGCCCCT